>Ga0247770_1000010_pt1 | contig 143772 bp, 93 predicted proteins | sample UWRJL136409B6_FD_179943 | JGI IMG/M metagenome (GOLD analysis project Ga0247770, IMG submission 179943) | Plant litter microbial communities from Arlington Agricultural Research Station in Wisconsin, United States - UWRJ-L136-409B-6 | ecosystem: Environmental > Terrestrial > Plant litter >...
CCAAGAGTCGTGAAAAAGCCTGTCTCAAAATTTCGCTCTAAACAAGTTAAACACAGAGGTACTGGCATCAGAATGAATCCTCCTGTATTTATTGTTTTAAGCACTGCATAGCCCTTAACTGAACCGTCTTGGATTATACTCTTCTGAGAGTGACACGAGAGCGATAAGCCGAATCAGGGAGATCTAGATCATGGGCTGTGAGCAAGTCGGTAATCGCCGATCGTACTTGCTTAACCGTCGATACCAATTGAGCCAACCAAAAATTTGTTGAACCACCGATCTTTTTTTCTAAAACAAAGCCTTGGGTCTGTTGCGCTCGTAAAACCACTTGAATCATCCATCCCAAGCAATCCATTACCCATTTGAGAAACCGATGACCGCTGTCACCTCGATCGACCCAGATCAAATACAGCCGTGAAACCCTTTGTCCCACCTGGTAGACCGAAAGAGAGAACCTGTTTGCTCGCTTCACGTTCAGGAACACTTGCTGCTGTGACTACCACAGCACTAAGCCGAAGGTATCAACCGCAGTGTGGCGTTTTGGGCCCGCAGGTGCATGAAGGCTTTGTCAAACCAGACCCTCCGATCAACCATCGTTGCAGTGACAACTGTTGAAACCTGGTTTTTGGCGGATGGCGCGTCCAGGACAGATTAAAAAAAAGCAGTCCTCAGCGTTTGCACCGAGGAGGAGAGCGAGGGCATTACAGTTTGTCCGATGTGGGGAATACGGGCTAAAGTAGCGGTAGGAAAGATTGATCCATACTTTTACTAACTGTGGTACTTTCATTGTTAGCTGTAAACCATCATGCGGGAAATCTGCCAGAGCGTGGAAACCATATTTGAACGGCTGTTAGACGAACTCAAAAAGTCCACTCGCGCGTCAGAGCAGAACTGCCAAGATGTAGCAGGGCGACTCGCAGCAGAAGTCAACAGGATATGCACTGAAAGCCAGCGGATTCAAGCCTCCGGAGATATAGAAGGTTCAGCCCAGAGCCTCGCTCAGCACCGCTTGCAACAATGCCTGCATTATTACAATTTAGGCTCCGGACCCGGGCGAGTAGAATTGCACAGTACCCTCAGCGCGATCGTCTATCGCTACATCACTCCTCCGCAGGTGCAGTCTAGCTATCAGGCGCGAGTAGAACTGATCAAAGATTTTTTACAAGGATTTTATCTTGAAGCTTTAAAGGCATTCCGGCGCGAAACCCAACTACCAGCCACCTACAGTCCCCGCACTCGCTTAGAACTAGCAGAGTACATGGCCTTTGTAGAGCGCTTCGGCAAGCGGCGCATTCCTTTGCCTCGGAACCGCAGCCAGCAACTAATTATTTTACGGGCCCAAACCTTTTCCCAGCAGCAGCCCAAAGAAACCTCCGTAGATATGGAACAAGCCGCCGACGGAGGGGCTTCAGATTCCGACCAAACTTGGAACGACACCTCGGTGCACTCGGTGCGGGAAGCGATGGCCGGACAGGGTTCGGCGGCAATTCGTCCGCTAGGCGACGAGTCAGAATCTCTGCGGCAAAACGTGATTGACGAATTAGTGGGTTACTTGAAAGAGCGCAATCAGCAAGACTGCGCCGATTACTTCGTGCTGCGCTTGCAAGACTTGCCGACTAATGAAATAGAGTCGCTTTTGGGCATAACTCCCCGCCAAAGAGACTATTTGCAGCAGCGCTTCAAGTACCATTTGCTCAGGTTCGCCATGTCGCACCGCTGGGAACTCGTTCACCAGTGGCTGGAAGCAGACTTAGACCGCAATCTGGGTTTGCTGCCTTCTCAGTGGCAGGTTTTTGGCGAGCAAATCGGTCCAGAGGGACAGCGTTTGCTAAAGTTGAAACAACAAGGTCTGTCAGAGCCAGCGATCGCGCAAACCATCGGCAGCACGGTAGCCCAGGTACAGAAACGGTGGTTTAAATTGCTGGAACTTGCCTGGGAATTACGAAATCGTTCAGATTCCGGAGAAGGGGCATCTAGTGATGAATAACGAAACGAACAGGGATGCAGAGGCTTTCGAGCGTCATTTTTTAGACTGGATATTACAGGCGCCAATCGCGAATGCCTCTAGCGAAGATGAGGAAAACCTCAATCCGCCCCCTCGCTCAGAAGAGTGGGGCGCTACTGAAGAGAATTCCGGGGTGGAATACTGGGAATGGGACGAACCAGACCCGCTGGACTATCAAGTGGGGGCGCACAGCAATGCACCCGCACAACCGCAGACAATTGGAGAAATACCGACCGTGCAAGACCGTTTTCAGACCTTGTTAAAACAAAGGCTTAGAGCCGAAATTGAATCCAACCCGCCGCTGTTCCCCTGGGAAACAGAATTTAAAAGCTACGACCACGATTACCCAGACGATGTAGCCCCGCAATGGGTTCCCCCCCTGCACCTCTGGACTCCCCAACTACAAAATATCAGGTGGGGCCGCCTGCCAATTCCGATCGCCCAAGGGGTTTTTGCTCAACTGCTAGAACCTTGTCAGGAACTGGTAATGTCGTCGCTGCGGGAAGGCTCGAAATTAGTTCGCGCTGTAGATGGCTTGTTTCCAGGCCATTCTCAGGAAATCAACGAATTAGCTGGTTTAGTGCTTAGAGGTTCTTTGCGGGGACTTCTAGATTTAGAAGATTTCCCGACTTACGAAGCGGCGAGTACCGATCAACAAATGGTGCTGTCGTTGTTGGCCGCCAAGGAAATCATTGAGTCTCTAACTTTGGATTGTCCTGTGAATCAGCCGCCGGTTTCGCGGGAGTGGCTGACTGGTTTGGGTTCGCTGACTCTGGAGGCTCAATACCTGTCGAATCACAACAGAGAACAGCCAATACCGTGTTTAAGAGTTGAGTGCCAATTTCCCGGGGGAGGAAGTTTGGAACTCAAGGGAGGAGATGCCGAAGCAACTGCACATCGTCCAAATTCAGGGCATTTAAGTGTGGAGTTGTTTGATCCACAACCTGACAAGACTTATGCTCTAGAAGTTCGATTCCAAAACTTCGAGACTAGACCTTTGATGTTTGCTATTCGTCCAACTTGGGCAGGACAAGATAGGAACTAGAAAGGCCTATTTAGAGTAAATAATTTAGGTTTTTACTCTCTGGTTTGACCTCACACAAAAACAGATGCAATCCCTCGACTTCTGTCGTGGAAAGCGAAAAAAATTAGATATTAGTTCAAGCCACCAGATTCATCTGTGAAGTTAATCTGTGGATTCAATCTAAAATCTAATGACAGAGAAATAAGATTTAGATATTAGTTAAAACCCAGATTTATCTGTGGATTCAATCTAAAATCTAAAATCTAAAATCTAAAATCGTTGGATGGGTGCACATGACAACTGATAACCTGCGAAATATACCTGTTTTGGGTAAACTGTGGCAGCAGATCGAGGCCATGCCTCCGCCGGTGGTTGAGGATTCTTTACTGCTGCGAATCCTAGTTCAGTTGTTGGTAATTGTGGGAATTGTAGCTACTGACGTTGCTGCTGAAGAAGCCCTGAACCTGTGGGCTGTGCCTGTTAGTATTGTGGGAGCAACTTGGAGTTGGTACCGCCGCCGCGATCGCAATGTAGCTGCTAAGTTCTGCATAGCTATTGGAATGCTGGTGGCACTGTTCGCTTTTTTTAGCCGCTTGGTGGGAGAATTGAATGATACGCGGTTAGTTTTGGCGCAACTGTTAATCCAACTTCAAGTGCTGCACAGCTTCGATTTGCCCCGCCGCAAGGATTTGGGCTATTCGATAGTCATCGGGCTGATTCTGCTGAGCGTAGCGGCGACTCTCAGTCAAACCTTGACTTTTGGACCGCTGCTGTTGGTGTTTTTGGCTTTAGCACTTCCAACTTTGGTGTTGGATTATCGATCGCGCTTGGGACTTTCAAAGGTAGAAGATAGAAAGTATTCGGTAGAAGGTAAAGAGAAAAAAAATAACTGGTCGTTATTTAGGGCTACTTTGTCTCCCAAATATTTTGGTTTCCTGCTGCTGATAACTCTCGGGTTGGGGCTGACTATTTTTGCGTTTTTGCCGCGCCTCCCTGGCTATCAGTTGCGGACTTTTCCGGTGAGTGCTCCTCTTGAATATCAGGGGGAGTTTGACTCGCGCAGCATTCTGAATCCGGGGTATGTCAGAGGGGGAAATCAAAAAGGAACTGGCGGAGGGAGAGGGCGAAACCCAGATAAAGGGCCAGGAGAGGTGGACTCTACTTTTTATTACGGTTTCAACCAGCGCATTAATCAAAATTTGCGGGGGGAAATGAAACCTGAAGTGGTGATGCGGGTGCGATCGCAGGCGGCGGGTTTTTGGCGAGTATTAGGCTTTGACAAATACACGGGTCAGGGTTGGGAAATTTCTCGCAACGAACAAGCTCAAAAGGTGACTAGACCTAGCTGGTCTTATCAATTTTATCTGAATCCGTTTCCCAATGCGCCTCGCACTCAAGAGGTGATTCAAACTTATACTATTGTTGCTCCATTGCCGAATTTGATTCCGGCTTTAAACAAGCCGAAGGAGCTTTATTTTCCGAGTCCAGAGGTGGCCGTTGATGCGGAGGGGGGTTTGCGAGCACCTTCGGAATTGGGAGACGGGGTGACTTATACGGTGATTTCTAATGTGCCTTTTCGCGATCGAGCTTCGTTGGGAAAAACTGGTACTAATTACCCGAAAAATATTCGCAAGTTCTATTTGGATGTGCCGCCGGAAATAGCCCAGAAGGTGCGAGAAAAAACTGAAGAAATATTGGCGGCAAGAACTAGAGTATCTCAGTCGGACAGACCGATCGATTCTCCCTACGAAAAAGCTTTGTATTTGGCTCAATATTTAAAGCAAAATCCGAATTACAAAATAGAAAAAGCTTTGCCTTTCTTAGAAGAAGGTGAAGATTTAGTCCAGGCTTTTCTATTTGGCTACAAAAACACCCAGGACGGCAAAAAAGTTACAGGTGGATATGGAGACCACTTTTCGACGGTATTGACCATTATGCTGAGGTCGGTCGGGATTCCGGCGCGGCTGGCGGGCGGTTTCGATACGGGGGAATTCAACCCGTTTACTGGTTACTATGTTGTGAAAAATACCGACGCTTTTTTGATGACGGAGGTATATTTTCCCAATAATGGCTGGTTTGGTTTTAATCCGATTCCCGGTTATCCGCTGATTCCGGCTTCGGTGGAAGACAACCAGACTTTTAGTGCGCTGGAATCGTTTTGGCAGTGGATCGCGGGTTGGCTACCGACTCCTCTCAGAAGCGGGCTGGATTCAGTTATAGGTTTTCTAGTTCGCTGGATAACTTTGATTGTCGGCTGGTTTCTGGGACAGTTTTCTAGGGGCTGGGTGGGGTTATTTACTGGTTTGATTGCTGCGGTCGGCTTTGGCTTTATTGGCTGGTTAATTTGGCAAGTGTGGCGTAAGTGGCGCCACCGCCGCTGGCTGGCGAAGTTGCCGCCGGTGGAGGGGGTTTATCAGGAAATGCTGAAGGATTTGGCGAGTAAGGGTTTTGCCAAGCAGAAAGCTCAAACGCCTTTGGAGTATGCTGAGGCAATCCGCGGCAATCATGCAATTGATGAAGCTGAGGTGATTGAGGAGGTTTCGCAAGCTTACGTGCGCTGGAAGTATGGCGGCGAAGCGGGTAATTTGAACCAGTTGCGGCGGTTGGTGGAAAATTTGAGGCGATCGCACTTGAAGAAACTCAAAAAGTTAAGATAATATAAATTCTCAGTCGGACACGGTAATGCCGCTTCCCTACCATAAAAGGATCGATCGGTTGCAGTAAGCAATGCAACCATCGCCCGATTAATTTTCGGGAAACGGCACGGCGCCGTGTCCTGACTGTGGTAATATGAATATCGCGAAAATCGCAAATAATAATTTACCGTACCGATGGTAGCGAGAGTTCGATACCCAGTTTTTGACCGACATCGATCGCCGTATTAGCAAACTCAGTCACACCGACGACACCAATTCCGATCGCAGTACCTGCCGTTAGAATACGTTTTAATATTGTCTTTAATCTGGTATTTTCCTGTTCCTTCTCCGGTTTCTTAATTTCGGCTTCGACAGCTTCAATATCGAGAATTATCCCATCGCGAACATCTTCAGGAAACTGCAAGGCGGTTTCGCGCATTGATGAAATAAGTTGTAGCAGTTCCGCGGTATTGGCATTATTGTTTTGGATAAATGCGTTATTGCTAACTGTGGCGTTGTCGCTGCCAATCACACCAGACATCGGGCCGTTGAAGTTGTTGGTTTTGGAAGAATCTTGAGTCATTTTTTTACCGTTAACGTTGATATTGAATTGAATGCTAGAAGAATCTCCCAAATCGGGGCGATCGATTCCAGAAATTCCCTCTTTCTCTTCCCATTGTTGCAAATTGTCTGGGAAATCTTCCATCAAGCCGCGCACGTTGACCATTTGATAAGATTTGTCGCATTCGACTTCGTAGCGGCGGTTGGCCAAACGGCGACGCAAAGACTCAAAAGTGTAGGAGTGAGGGTCTTGGCTGCCCTTGCATTCGGTACAGTTGCAGGGGATGAATTCTTGGTATTTGAGGCGATTGTCGTAAGTCGCGTGAATTTTCCAGAGTTCGTGGCGGATGCGGTCTAAAAGAGATTTTTTGTGGTTGCCAGAAACTCGAATGCGGATTTCTCGTTGGTGGTAATTCTCGATAACTTCGGCCTTGGCGTAATTGTCGGCGAGGATGACTCCATCGCGCCAGACGATATCTCCCCTACCCTTTGGTAAAGAAGGTTGAGGGCGGTAGATTAACAAGTGCATTTCGATAATAAAACGGGTAATGATGCCTTTGGGCATGAAGTCGTATTTGTAGCGCAAAATCAGGTTATCGGTGTCGTCCCAAGCGTAATCGGGCCTTTCCGGGGGGAGAAGTTGCGGGGCGATGTAGCGTCTGGGTTGGCCGGGGATTTCGTAACACAGTTTGAAGTGTTTCATCAAGTGGAGTAGTTCGTCCTGCAAGTCTCGGTATTCTCTTTCGCACCAGATTTGTTTGAGGTTTTCCTGGGTGAAATACCCGCAGTTGGCGATGACTTCTGCGTTGTCGGCGACTTCTTTTTCGTCAGTAATTTCTTTCTTGCTGATGACTTTGTAAACAGCATTGGTTGCCAATTCGGGACGCAGAATGACTATGTTTTTGAGGATGGGGTCTTTTTGGAAGTGGAGGATAATTCCCAAGTCGTGAAGGTATTTGCTGAGAGTCAGCATGGCGGGTTTATCGGATTTTTTAAAGCCTTGGCCGGCGCAGATGTCGAAAAATTCGCTGACTGCGATGTGGGTTTGGCGTTGGGAATAGTTTTCTAAAATGTGGCGGACGCTTGCCCAGCGTTTGGGAACGGGCGTGCTGATGTGGTCGAGGGTGGCGATGCGGTTTTGGAGGGCGCGTTGGAGTTCTGCGAGTCCGCGATTGCTGGCGAGGTTGGTAGCGAAATCTTTTTCTAAGTTGGCAAAGTCGCGCCGCTGTTGGGAGAGGTTGATTTCGCAGCGGATGTCTTGTTTTTCGTTTTGGACGAGGAAGACGGGACTGCTGTTGCTGAGGAGTTCGACGGCACTCAGCCAGTAGCAGAGGTTGGGGTTTTGGCGGCGGTTATCGACGAGGAGGACATACAGGGAACGTTCGGTGAGGAAAAATTGGTGCGTGGCGTGGTAGATTTCCTGTCCGCCAAAGTCCCAGAGGTGGACGCGGAAAGGTTTGCCGTTGGCTTGTGGGAATTCCCAGCGCATCACGTCGATGCCTTCGGTGGAGGGTTCTCGTTCTTTGAGTTCGTAGTTGGGGTTGAGGAGTTTGTTTGCAAGGGTGGTTTTTCCCGCTTCGCCTTCGCCGACAATCAAAAGTTTGGCTTCGTTGAGTTCTTCGGTATCGTTGGGATCGCGGGTTTGGAAGTAGAAGTCGAGGATGGTACGCAAATCGCCTGGTTCGTAGGATTTTTCGTCTTGGAGAATTTCGGGAGGAATCGGGATCGGATTTCCCCGCAAGTCGAGTTTTTCTAGCTTTTCCATGCCACGAATCGCCTCTGGGATTGCGGTAATCTGATTGCCACTGAGGGAAAGCTCTGTCAGATTAGACAGTTGGGCGATCGCCTCTGGGATGGATGTAATCTGATTGCTACGGAGGTCAAGCCGTTTCAGATTCGACAGTTGCCCGAGCGCTTCTGGGATGGAGGTAATCTGATTGTTATGGAGGTAAAGCCGTTTCAGATTCGACAGTTGCCCGATCGCTTCTGGGATGGAGGTAATCTCATTGCCACTGAGGACAAGCTCTGTCAGATTCGACAGTTGCCCGATCGCTTCTGGGATGGAGGTAATCTGATTGTCCCAGAGGTAAAGCCGTGTCAGATTCGACAGTTGCCCGAGATCATCTGGGATGGAGGTAATCTGATTGACAGTGAGATAAAGCTGTGTCAGATTCGACAGTTGCCCGAGATCATCTGGGATGGAGGTAATCTGATTGTAACTGAGGACAAGCTTTGTCAGATTCGACAGTTGGCCGATGACTTCTGGGATGGATGTAATCTGATTGTCACTGAGGCTAAGCCGTGTCAGATTCGACAGTTGGCCGATGACTTTTGGGATGGATGTAATCTGATTGTTATGGAGGTCAAGCTCTGTCAGATTCGACAGTTTGCCGATCGCCTCTGGGATGGAGGTAATCTGATTTTTATGGAGGTCAAGCCGTGTCAGATTGGACAGTTGCCCCAGCGCCTCTGGGATGGAGGTAATCTGATTGCCACTGAGCTTAAGCTTTGTCAGATTCGACAGTTGCCCGAGCGCTTCTGGGATGGAGGTAATCTGATTCCAACTGAGGTTAAGTATTTTTAAGTTGGTTAATTGAAGAACAGCATCAGGAAACTCAGTTAACTTATTCCCAACCCATTCTCTTTTCTCTTCATCGAACTTCCCCCCCAACAGCAAAGTCTCAAGCTGCGTACACTTGCCAATCTCCGGCGGCAATTCCTCCAAGTCCAGCCCCGACAAATCCAGTTCCGTCAATTTTTCCTCGGCTGCCCGGTGAATTCGCCGCACTGCTTCCTCTCGCGTCATGCCCTTTGTCTCTCGGTAGGATTCATTTTATTGTGACAGGAATTTTTGTTGGGTGGGGAAAGCCAGCAGGAATCAGGACACGGCAGGAATCACGACACGACGCGGTGCCGTTTCCCGAAAATTAATCGGGCGATGATTATATCCGAGGGAGGGCGATGTCGATTATTTTGGAGTAGGGAAACGGCATTCCCCTGTCCAGAGTTGCCTACGCACCAAAACCAAAGAAACCGGGTTTTTTCCCTTTTCTACGGCTGTAATGCGTCTTCTGGGCAAAAACCCGGTTTCTGGCCACCCGCGCATCATCTGATGCCGATCGCCAAATTTTCACTCTTAATACCGCCTCACCCTTTCAATCATCGGTTTGATGAGCAACAATCAGGCGATCGATTTCTTGGTAGTGGCGATCGTAATAACGCCAAGCATTCTCTCTTCTGGAAATCTGGCACAAGAAGCACTAGCTGACAGTGAAGCCGAAGGATTTGGACTATGAAAAGATTGCTGAGAGCGAGGAAGTGCGAGGGATAAACTTTGAATTACTGTTGTGCTGCATTAATCTGGTTAATCATGTTGATCCTATCAAAACTTTTCAGCAAGCACTCAAGAACGATAAAAATAAGTAAGGGTTTTCAACTCAGATTGAGTATCAACCCACATAAAAAACACGACCCCGACCATAGGCTAGGGTTGTGTGTTTTACTCTAAAAATTTTAAGTGCGGATAAAAGGACTTGAACCTTCACTCCTCTCGGAACCAGAACCTAAATCTGGCGCGTCTGCCAATTCCGCCATATCCGCATTTTGAGATTTAAATACTATAGCACACCACAGAGCGATCGGTCAATCGATTTTAGATTTTAGATTTTAGATTGAAGAAAGCGAGCCACTGATAATTCCGGGGGTTTTTACCAAGCCTGCTTTCCGTCAACAGTCAACAGTCAACAGTCAACCGCCAACTTCTACATCAGTCAATCGGTTTTAGATTTTAGATTTTAGATTTTAGATTTTAGATTGAAGAAAGCGACCCACTGATAATTCCGCAGGCTTAGGACCGAATAGCTTGATCGCTCCACATCGAGAAACCCGGTCATTTTTGGACACCGGGTTCAATGATGAGTTATAGCCACAGCAATTTTCCGTATTTTTCACTTGTCACTTAACTTTTGGCCGAGCGCTTTCCAGGTTGTTTGGTCCACCATGCCGTTAGCCGTTAAACCCTTATCCTCCTGAAAGCTCTTAACAGCCGTAGCAGTGCGAGCGCCAAAAATGCCGTCGATCGGGCCCGGATCGTAACCCTGTATATCCAAACGCACCTGTAGCGTCTTCACCTTGGAACCGACAGCGCCTTTATTTAGAACAGTTGGAGGATTCCCCGGGACACCAGCATTACTCAGAATAGGAGCATTGCTCTGCAAAGTTTCAGGACTTGGCGCCGGATCTGCTGCTAAAGCTGTCCAAGTTTCTTTGTCCACAATGCCGTCTGGCTTCAACCCCTTAGACTGCTGAAACGCACTCACAGCCGATGTGGTGCGAGCTCCATAGGTACCGTCGATCGTCCCCACCTTGAAACTGTGCACCTGCAAGCGCTGCTGTATGGCGGCAACTTCTGGCCCGTCAGCTCCCGCCGAGATAGTTTTTTCCTTTTTCACTGGCGGCTGCTCGCCCGCGTAAAAAGGCTTGTTAAACATATCTGCTTCGGACTTTCCCTCGGGCGATGCTGACGCACCCGGATCGGCGGGATTCGTAAAGTCTCTGCGGTTCTCTTCCTGCACAAAGGGTTTGGACTCGAAAGCAGCAGTTGCCTTTCGGGTCAACGCAGGAACGAGCAGAGCGATCAAGCTGAAAATCGTAACAGTAGTCACACGCATAAATTTCATCCTATTAGTGAGGTTTGACAAGGTTTCGCTCTTTTCAAGTTTCTAAATCTTATTGTATTACCCGGACTGCTTTCTGAGACATATAGCAGAAGGAAAAAGGAAGAAGGAAGAAGGAAGAAGGAAGAAGGAAGAAGGAAGAAGGAAAAAAGCCCTTCGACGAAGCTGATCGGGTAACAAGAAGTCCGAGGGAAGGGGTAATAGACCGAATGGGTTTGGACCATTAAGAACGTCCTAACCGTCTGGCGGGGTTGCTATATCTGCCCCGGCATTTAGAAGTTCGGTAAGGGGGACAGCCTCAATCAGGAGTTGCGAGTTGGAAGTTGCGAGTTGGAAGTAGGGGTAGGTACGCAGTATGTGTCAGAAACGCGGTTTTTCCGAAATGTTTCGTTACCACAGCCTATATTTTCGTAGAAACCGCGTTTCTTAGCCTCAGTCCTATGGTACAAAACCTGCTGTCATTTACAAATCTTTACGGGCGGGTTTTGTACAAAGTTGATTCATCAGAGGCGAAGTTTTTTCCTTCAACCCGCCCGTAAAAAGCAAAACTCGCCTGTTATCGATTTGCGTGTTCTGCCAATAAAGCCTTTGCTCTTGGCTTGTAAATCAGATAAAACAGCGCTTCTATGTAGCGGAGCATATCTTCGCGGTTTTCCTTGGACGAGTAGTTCCAGAAACCGTAAGTCCGGGCCAGAGTCAGCAGCTTGGTAGTGTGAATTTTCCAGGTATACGTGCTGTAAACTCGGTCAATCCCTCGCGCTGAAATTTCATACCAATAGTTGGGATTTTGTTCGCATTTCGATAAAAATTTTAGAAGTTTTTGGGCGGTTTCCGGATGGTTGGTCGGGTTGATATAAAATCCATTTACCCCATCTTGAATGATTTCCAGCGGGCCGCCAAACTGCGTTCCGAAAGTGGGAATGCCGGTAATCATTGCTTCGAGAATTGTCAATCCGAAAGCTTCAAACAATGCTGGCTGAACAAATATACCTTGGCGGTCGGCGATTACCCGGTAGATTTCGCCGGACAGGCTTTTGGAAAGCCTCACTCCCAGCCAGCGAATTTTACCGTGCAGGTTGTATTGGTCGATAATTGCGTAGAGCTTTTTAATTTCTTCTGCTTCTTCGTAGTCGTCGGTTTCTTCCACCAGCAGCTTGCCAGCTACTAGAATTAAGTTGCATTTTTCTTGCAGTTCCTGGCTTTTTCCAAACAATTCTGCTAAGCCTGTCAGGTTTTTAATGCGATCGAGCCTGGCGATCGAAAATAAAGGGCGCTTTTGCGGGTCGTCGAGTTTTCCAAAGACTTGTTCCGGGTCTTCTAGAGTAAACAGCAGTTCGTTAAGCCGATCGCGATCGTCTTGCACCCGGTCTTCTATCCGCGTGTAGGGAAAGTACACGCTTTCGTTGACTCCCGGCGGCACTACATTGAATTTAGGGCTGAACAGTTCAATCCCGTTCGCAACATGGTACAAATCCGGCATGGTAAAACAATTGTAAGATTCGTACTGACCGACACTATCGGGTTGACCGACAATCTCTTGATAGGTGCTGGTGACAATACAATTAGCTGCATTCATGGCAATTATATCGGCAGTAAATTGCAGCGAAAAATGGTACTTTTCCTCTGATTCTTGCCAGTAAAGATTGCTCAACAGATATTTAGATTTTTCCAGCGCATGGGCAATATTGCACTGAGTAGTTTTGAGTTTGCGAGACAGCAAAAACGCTACCAAGTTGCCGTCAGAATAGTTGCCGACAATTAAATCGGGCTTGCCCTGAAACTCAGCCAGCAATTCTTTTTCGGCATCGATCGCGTAAGTTTCCAAATAAGGCCAAATCTCGAATCTCGAAATCCAATTTTGAGTCAGTTTGGGATTGAACTCCCGGAAGGGAACCCGCAAAATCCAAGCATTTTCTGTGTCGTGGACTTTTTCCAAACGTTCGTTGCAGCGCGTGCCGTCGCTGTTAGGAATTAACCTGGTGAGAATAATTACTTTAGGTTTTACGCCTAAACTATCGAGGCCGGCAAGATGAATGTCTTCTTGCAGTTGTTTCTCTAAACTCTTCGCTTGATCGAGGACATAAACTACCTGACCTCCCGTATCCGGTCGCCCCAAAACTCCTTCTTGGCCGAACCAGCCGTGAGGAGAAACTAGGACGATGTTGAAAATCATCGGGATGCGAGAAATAAATGCTTCTAGGGTTTGCGGATCGGGGGCATCAATTAATTCGTCAAGAAGTCCTAGGGTTTCATGCACGCGGGCTGCGGTATTTCCCCAACCTGCCTCCAAACCCATCATTTGCAGAACTAATCGAAATCTTTCGTAGGGTTCTTCTTCAGAAAGTTCGCTGACAAAGGTGAGGGCTTTTTTGACTTGTTCTGAAAGTTGTTCTTGGGATTTTATGCGATCGTTAATTAGTAATTGTACGCCGTTGTAGCGGTGAATGCCCAAAAAATTAAATAGAATTTCCTGGGATTGCCTGGCGTCTTGAAACAGTTTGCTGGACAGGTATCGGTTGAGGAATTGCACTCCTTTGCCGATGTTTTTGGGGTCGCGAATTATGGGGGAATAGTCGTAAAACGGGCCGAAATCTATTTCGAGGATGTCGCCTTCTTGGGGGTAAAAGTGGTTGACGAAGCGATCGCGCACGTCGAGCAATTCTTGCACTGTCATCTGCTGGAGTGTCAAGTCGTCTCCAAGTCGCACTATTTCTATACCAGCAATTTTTGGCCGCAGCAGGATGCAAAGACTGTCATCTTCAAGAATAATTTCCTGAACGTAGTAAATCAGTTTGCTCAAATGAGAAGATTGATGGAACTGTTGGGGCTTTTCGTATTTGGTGCAGTAGGTGGCAAAAGCGTTAACTATATCGTTTCTTAGCAAATATTTGTTGCCCAAAACCCGCAAATCGCTGACAAACTGACGCAAGTCGGTTTTTTCGTCGCTGGCGATAACAGCCTGAAAGAGTTCGGACATACATACTCCGTTATTTATGATTTTTTATTTTCGCTGTGAAAAAGGGCGATACTTTGTGAGTATCGCCCTTTTTTTTAGGGGCCTACTTTTTTTTACGTCATTTTAAAGTCTGCAATGTGAACTTGCTATCCCTCAAATGACATAAAATTCTCCGTATTTGTGGCGAATGTAGCGGACAAAAGGATCGATACTTAAAGGTGAACCGGTAACGCGATCGATCAATTCGACGGCAGTGTATTTGCGGCCGTGCTGGTAGATGTTTTGTTTTAGCCACTCGTGGAGTACAGTAAAATTGCCCCGTTCTATTTGTACGGGAATTTCAGGATTGATTTTTACTGCGGTTTCGTAGAATTGGGCGCCCATCAAGTTGCCGAGGGTGTAACCTTGGAACATTCCGCCGATCGTACCAACATACCAGTGAACATCTTGCATGGCGCCTTCGCTGTCGTTGGCGGGGACAACGCCGAGGTCGGTGTGATAGCGTTCGTTCCAGGCTTCGGGGAGGTCTCGCACTGCTAGTTTTCCTTCTAGCATTGCCAATTCTAGGTCAAAGCGGATGGCGACATGGAGGTTGTATGTTACTTCGTCAGCGTCGGTGCGGATGAGCGATCGCGAGACTTTGTTAATTGCCCGGTAAAATGCGTCAGTGGATACCTGTCCCAACTGTCGCAAAAATACGCCTTGGAGTTGTGGATAGAAACATTCCCAAAAACCGCGGCTGCGCCCGACCATATTTTCCCAAAGTCGCGACTGACTTTCGTGCAGCCCGGAGGAAACGCCGCCTGCCAGAAGCGTACCTTCAAATTCCGCCGAATTTCCGAGTTCGTAGAGGGCGTGCCCGGCTTCGTGGATGCTGCTGAAGAGTGCTTGATCCAGGTGGTCTTCGTAGACGCGGGTGGTGATACGCACGTCGTCTATCGAGAAGTTGGTCATGAATGGGTGCAGGGTGGTGTCTTGCCGTCCCCGCTGGAAGTCGTACCCCATGCGTTCTACGATTGTGCGGGTGAATTCTAGTTGCCGGGATTCGGGGAAGTTTTGGTGCAAGCAGGAGTCATCGGCGGCAGGTTGGGAGGTGATGGCTTCGACTATCGGCACTAATTCTTGACGCAGTTTGGCGAAAAGCGGGCGCAGCAGCGATACTTTCATGCCGTAGTCGCTACGATCGATCAAAGGATCGGCGATGTGTTCGTATCCGGGGAAAAAGTCGGCGTACTGCCTGCTTAATTCTAGGGTTTTTTCGAGATAGGGCTCAACGGCTGCGAAGTTGTTGGCTGCTTTGGCTGTTGCCCAAGCTTCGTAGCAGTCGGCTTGGTGGCGGCAGAGTGCGGACATGAAGGCTGCGGGGACTCTGGCGGCGTGCTCGTAGTCTCTGCGGGCGATGCGAATGAGACTGGCTGGGGTGGAGTCGTAGGGGAGGGTTTGTTCGTAGAAACGCAAGTCTTCTAGGAGTTCGCCTATTTTGGGGTCGGTAAATTTTTCATGGGATATCTGTTTAAGGGTGGCCAACTGGCGGGATCTGGCATTGGCACCTTTGGCGGGCATATAGGTTGCTTGATCCCAGTGCAGCAGCGACGAAGCTGATTCGATGTCGTTAACTTCTCTGAGGTGGGCTGCCAGTTGAGCAAATTTTGCTTGAGTTTTGTCTAGGGTTTGCATGATTGGGTTTATGGTGATGTTTTGCCTACAAAGGTTGCAGTGCGGCATTGGTATCCATCAATCATTGCGCTACCCTGAAATCAAGCTAAAAACCGCACTTCTTCTCGTATTGTACGCAATTTTGAGTCATTTTTGTACAGTTTTCGGTATTTCTTCGGATTTAGTTCGATCGCTTTTGACAAGTTTTCGATCGCTTTTGCTATGCTAGCGGCCACAACTTCCTGGTTGTTTGTGAGCTCGCCTGCTTCTTTTTCTAGGACATAAAGGCAAGCTTTTTGATAGTACAAGTTTGGATCGTCGGGTTTGAGTGCGATGATTTTATCGTAGGAGGCGATGGCTTCGGTAAATCGTTGAATTTTTTTGAGGGCGACGGCGCGGTTGTACCAGGCTTCGGTGTTGTCTGGCTGCAACTCTAGGGTTTTGTCCCAAGAGGTGACTGCTTCTTCAAAGCGTTCTAAGTTAGCCAAGGCTAAGCCGCGGTTGTACCAGCTTTCGCTGTTGTCTGGCTTGAGTGCGAGGGCTTTGTCCCAGGATGCGATGGCTGCTTCAAATTGTCCCATTTGTGCCAGCGCTGTGCCGCGTTTGTTCCAGGCTTCGGCGGACTTCGGCCACAGTTCCAGGGTTTTGTCGAAAGAGGCGACGGCTTCCGGGTAGAGTTTTTCATCCGTTAGGGCTAACCCACGGTTGTACCAGGCTTGATGCAAGTCTGGTTTGAGTTCTATCGCTTTGTCGTAGGATGCGATCGCCGCTGTATTTTCGTTGCATTTTCTGAGGGTAAATGCTTTGTTGTACCAAGCTTCGCAGTAGTCTGGTTTGAGTTCGATCGCTTGGTCGTAAGATGCGATCGCTTCTGATAATTTTTCTAAGGTGACGAGGGTGTTGCCCCGGTTCGTCCAAGCTTCGTGGTAGTCTGGCTTCAAATTTATCGCCTTTTCGTAGGAGGCGATCGCTTCTGAGAGTCTGTTGAGCTTCCGCAAAACGTTGGCCCTGTTATACCACGCTTCTGGATTATTTGGTTTGATTTTTAGGGATTTGTTGTAGGCTGTGACAGCTTCTTCTAGGTGTCCCACTTTTCTGAGGGCTACGCCTTGGTTGTACCACGCTTCATAAAATTCTGGTTCTAGTTCGATCGCTTTTTCCCAAGATTCGATCGCTGCTGACAAGCGTCCCATTGCTTCTAGGGCGTTGCCCCGATCGTACAAGGTTTGAGCTTTTTGGGTGTTCTCTGCTATGGATTCTTCCCCAAAGTCGATCGGCTTTTCTATGCTGGCTAATTTTTGCAACAAGGGGTCTCACCTCTTTATTTTCTGTCTAATTGATACTTTTCTTTTTTTGATAATTTTTACCTTTGAGTGCTTTGGAGCGCTACTCTTTGGTTATTTATCACCATTTTACTGGATTTTCGGATCTTTTTCAATATAACCCTACATCGGAGATTTGTAGGTATAGATTAATACTATTTTTTTTTAGATGACTGCGTATAACAGACAAAAAGGCAATCGCACTCAGGTGTGACAACCCTCACCCAAAATCTAATTTTTACCTAAGCCTCTGGATATATCGGCGGTTGAAACCGCGTCTTGTCAAGCGAAGTCCCTCTCGCTTGAGACTAAGAAATAATAAGAGTGTTTTTGATACTGTAGGGGGGGGTTTTACCAACAAAAATTGCCTAAAAGCGACAATCTCATAAACCCGCACCGCCCCCGCTTGGCCGACAAATCCCTATCCTTGAATCAAGGCTTGAAACCGAGTGTGCGATCGCAGGCTGTCAAAATCCGAGTCAGTTTTTGCCATTTCTCGGTATTCGTCAGGGTTCAGATTGATGGCTTGCTGCAAATTATGAATTGCTTGGTCAATCTGACTGTGTAACGCATAGAAGCAAGCTTTATTATAGAATGCTTCGTGATAATCTGGTTTGAATTCTAAGGCTTTGTCGTAGGATGCGATCGCTGCTTCTAATCTTCCTAATTTACCAAGTGCATAGCCCCGATTGTTCCAGGCTTCGTGAGAATTTGGTTTAATTTCTGAGGCTTTGTCGAAGGAGGATATCGCTTCTTCCAATCTTCCTAAATTACCCAGTGCAATGCCCCGATAGTACCAGGCTTCGTATGAATCTGCTTTTAATTCTAAGGCTTTGTCGTAGGAGGATATCGCTTCTTCCAATCTTCCTAAATTACCCAGTGCATTGCCCCGATTGTACCAGGGTTCGTATGAATCTGCTTTTAATTCTAAGGCTTTGTCGTAGGAGGCTATAGCATCTTCCAATCTTCCTAAATCATCCAGTGCCACCCCCCGATTGTACCAGGGTTCGTATGAATCTGCTTTTAATTCTAAGGCTTTGTCGTAGGAGGCTATCGCTTCTTCCAATCTTCCTAAATTACCAAGTGCAATGCCCCGATTGTTCCAGGCTTCGTATGAATCTGCTTTTAATTCTAAGGCTTTGTCGTAGGAGGCTATCGCTTCTTCCAATCTTCCTAGATTACCCAGTGCCATGCCCCGATTGTTCCAGGCATAGTTATCATCTGGTTTTAATTCTAAGGCTTTGTCGTAGGAGGCTATCGCTTCTTCCCTTCTTCCTAAATTATCGAGTGCAATGCCCCGATTGTACCAGGCTTCGTATGAATCTGCTTTTAATTCTAAGGCTTTGTCGTAGGAGGCTATAGCTTCTTCCAATCTTCCTAAATTATACATGGCAGGGCCCCGATTGTTCCAGGCTTCGTATGAATCTGGTTTAATTTCTAAGGCTTTGTCGAAGGAGGCTATCGCTTCTTCAAGCCTTCCGAAATTACCCAGCGCAATGCCCCGATTGTACCAGGCTTCGTGATCCTTTGGTTTTAATTCTAAGGCTTTGTCGAAGGAGGCTATCGCTGCTTCTAATCTTCCTAAGTTACCCAGTACAGTGCCCCGATTGTTCCAGGCGGCGTCATCATCTGGTTTGAATTCTAAGGCTTTGTCGAAGCAGGCTATGGCTGCTTCTAATCTTCCTAAATTATACATTGCAGAGCCCCGATTGTTCCAGGCTTCGTAATAATTTGGTTTTAATTCTAAGGCTTTGTCGTAGGAGGCTATCGCTTCTTCCCATCTTCCTAAATTATACAGTGCATTGCCCCGATTGTTCCAGGCTGCGTGTAAATCTGGTTTTAATTCTAAGGCTTTGTCGAAGCAGGCGATCGCCTTTGCATATTCTTCAGCAGAGTCATGCAATAAACCTTGTTCAAAAAACAATTCAGCTTTTTGTTCTGGTATTTGCCCATCCTCATCAATTAAAGATTGAATCCTTACTAATTCCCATTTTCGTTCTTGGGGAGTCAAAGCTACATAATCTTCTCGCTTCCCTCTTTCCCAACAAGCTTGCCTTGATTCCAGTTGCAGCAGTTTTTTATCCATAGACAGCTTAAATAAACTAGATCGCCAATCAAAGAAATCCGGCGCCCGCTGAATAAAATAATCAATAGCAAACTTAGGCAACAGAAAAACAAAACATATTTTAAAATTATCTCGAAATCGTTCTCGCTGCTGGTTTAAATTAATTAAAACAGGCGGCACACCCCGCCAACTATAAGAGTAAATATCCTTGCTTTCCCAGCCGAGCTCTTTTTTTTCTTTCTCATATTCATAAAGTGAATATTCTAAGCCTTTCACAAACAGAATATTAATTGCATCTCGGTCTGGCAAATCTTTAATTATGTTATAAAAATTATAAACCGATTCATCCAGCGGCAACACCTCAATCTTTTTCTGCGGCACATCTGCTTGAACTTTCGCAATCAATCGTTCCCCTTCCGCCGGCGAACACTCAACAAACAACAACCGGAAACCATTTGTCCGTTTGAGAGTGCTTACCAGAGTTTGATATTCTTCCTCTGGTTCTGCTGGCGGTAAATCGGCATCCCAATCAATTATTTCTGCTCTCATGGCTGAAGTTGTGCAAGACAATCTTTAAATTGCTTAATTCCTTTAATCAGCGGGTGAACATCATACCAAGGCACTATTTCTTCTTCATTATAGTGTCGATATTCTAAAATGCAGCGGTTCAACAATAAATCGCGGTGTTGTTGATCGTTGAGTATCTGCTGAGTTTGGGATACCTTCGCTAAAATTTGCCATTCGTCTTGTTCAGGAGTTCTGCGGTAGACATCTCGCGCTTGAGTAATTGCCCTTTGGGCTGCTTTTGCCGTAATTGGCAAATTCGGCTGTGCGCGAATTATTGCTTCTTGCATCATCGACAGCAAATTCCTGACGTGTCCCCCACTCATCAAACACAGGCGTTCTAGAGTTTCTCCATTGTCAAACAATCCTGTTTCCAAAGATAGATTTGGACTGACTTGTTTTACCCGCTTTTCAATCAACTCTTTGATTGTAACAAGTCCTGTTGCATTGGTACTGCCGTCTTGATTCTGCACCATAATCATCGGCAACACTTGTAGGTTATCATAGTTATTGGTTAGCTCACTAGAACGGTTAGAATACACCACAGAAATCGGTATGGTGTAAACAATATGACAATGTAAATCTTTGAGCTGTTCGGTGCGATCTAAGAAAATTTCGTCGAGATTGCTGCGCCCCCCTTCCTTGATAAATGGTACAATGCGGTCTAAATTATCGGCTATCACAGCGATTTGCGAATATCCATTAGGCAAGTTTTTTTTAGCATCATCAATAAATTCATTCAGCGCCTTAATCAGTGTTGTTGTGTGGGGATTAATTTTATCTCGAATTTTTTTACCAAGACTCGGTACGGTTCTGATATTAGCCGTCAGTTTTGCAAATTGAGTGATTTGCAATTCTAAGCTCAATTTTTCAAAAGACACTTCGGTTAGCGCTAAATCTTTCAAATCTTCCCACCTATCTTTCATCCAATCGCGTAAAGGTTTAGAGTTAGCATTTTTGAGTGATTCTAACAAATGCCTGGTGCAGGCTAGCAAAATATCAGTATATTCAGTATCTTCGGGATTAATATCTTCTTCGTCTGCAGCAAAGTAAACTACAAAAAAGCCTTGATTTTGCAAATCTTTCTGAAGTCGTAGCAATTCCGTTGACTTTCCCGCACCGCGATGTCCCGTATACAACTGACAAGTCATTCGGTCAGATAGCTTAATCTTTCCGCCCAAGTCTTCGATAATATTTCCATCTCCTCGCGCTTCCTGACAGTCAACATACTTGGGATCTCCGGCTGGCAAAGCATAAAATGGGTCAAAAGCATTGTAGAGGTTAGTTAGTAACTTTTCGGATTCTTGAGTCATAATTTGATATTTTTTTGATAACTTTAAATTATTTTTTGACCACTTACGCACTAGGACCAAAGAAACCGGGTTTTTTACCGAATCTGCGCGTTACAACCCGTCTTTTCGTAAAAAACCCGGTTTCTGGGCCCCCGCCTAAGTCCTAAGAATGCTGCTGCACCCTACTTTTAAGCTTGATACTTTTTCAGAATAGCAACTTTTTCGGGGAAGATTTCGATCGCCATTTTGTCATCATAACGAGTCGCGAGCGATCGCCTCACCTCGCCCAAAAACAGCGGCTGCGACACTCCAGGCTCTGGATGTATAACTGTACGAACCCGGATAGTCAAGTAGTCTCTGCCCCGTCCCGATCGCCCTGGAGAGTACAAATCCGCAGCCACTTGCTGCATCGTTGCTTCTAATTGCGATTCGGTGATCGAAGGCGGCACAGCAACTACTGTTTGAGCGCCGCCAGTATCGTAAACTAAAGAATAGCGCACCGCACCAGGAATTTCTGTACGGGCAAACAGTCCCAAACCCAGACCGAATATACCTGCAGCAATTACGGCCATAAAGCTTGTCACTCCTACCAATCGGAAGCGAAAACCCCATTTGAAGATAAATGCTATAACTGTTAAAATAGCTAAAGCTACAGTCAGAATTCCCGCCCATTGGGCGTACATTAAAAGGCTAGAATTTACGGTCATTTGTCAATTTGGTAATTGGTCATTTGGTCATTAGTCATCAGGCGTTTCGGGCGACAAGCAGATAAGTCATCATATCGCCTTTGCCTTTCACCGGAATCACGCCCCGCTCCTGGAAAACGTACTTATCCCGCAGGCGCTCGTAGGTAGCAACAGTCACCTGAATGGCGCCGGAGATGCCTTGAGATTCCATCCGGGAAGCTGTATTTACCGTATCTCCCCACAAGTCGTAAGTAAATTTTTTAGTACCGATTACCCCAGCTTCCACCGGGCCTGTGTGGATGCCGATGCGGATGCTGAGCGGCTCGCCTCCCTTGGTACGCATCTTAGGCATTGCTGCTTGAATGTCCAGCGCCATTTCGGCGATCGAATCCGCGTGGTCGTCGCTGGGCGTCGGCAAACCGCCCACTACCATATAAGCATCGCCGATCGTCTTAATTTTCTCAAGTCCGTAGCGATCGGCCAACTCATCAAAAGCCGAAAAAATCTCGTTGAGCAACTCCACTAACTGGGCCGGCAACAAATGAGCCGAAAGCTTAGTAAAACCGACCAAATCGGCAAACATCACTGTTACCTCAGCGAAACTGTCTGCGATCGTACTTTCCCCGTGTTTGAGGCGCTGCGCGATCGCCTTCGGTAAAATATTTAACAGCAAACGCTCGGACTTTTCCTTTTCGAGACCCAACTCCTGTAAATACGCCTGCTCCTTATCCCGCAGCCGCTTCTTTTCCAGACAAGCGCTAATCCGAGCCTTGAGCAATACCGGATTAAACGGTTTAGAAAGATAATCCTCGGCCCCCAACTCTATACACCGGACGATACTGTCGATATCGTCTACCGCCGAAATCATAATCACCGGGATATGGCGCAACTTTTCGTCCGCCTTCAGATTTTCCAGCACTTGATAGCCGTTCATTTGCGGCATCATAATGTCTAGGAGAACCAAATCAAAAGGATCTCTTCGCAACATTTCCAGAGCTTGGAGACCATCTTCAGCAACAGTCACCACGTGGCCTTGACGCTGAAGTCGGCGGGCGAGCAAATCGCGGTTTACCTCATTGTCGTCAACAACCAGTACGCTGCCCTCGTCACCTTTCATGTCATAGCCTCTTTCAGAAGCATTTCAATTTTACCCAAAAGTCGGGGAAACTCGACCGGTTTGGTGTCGTAGTCGTTGCAGCCGGCGGCCAAACACTTTTCGCGATCGCCCGCCATGGCGTGAGCCGTCAGCGCAATCACCGGAATCCTGCTAGTTTCAGGAGTCGCCTTAATTTGCTGGGTTGCTTGCCACCCGTCGAGCACTGGCAGACTCATATCCATCAGAATCAAATCTGGTACTTTCGCGAGCGCCATCGACACGCCCTCAGCACCGTCAACAGCAATAAATACCTCGTGTCCCTTGCGGGCCAGACGCCTAGAAAGCATATCCCTGTTCATTTCGTTATCTTCGACCAACAGGATTTTAGCCATTGGTTTTCTCCTTGCCTTTCGAGTCGTACCTGCGATCGAACCTGTCATTCACTATAGAGCGAACATCGCGCAACAAAGTATCGCAACTGTAGACTCCCTTTTGTAGCACCCGAGCGACGTAGCCGTTTAGCTGCTGGCTTTCGGCTGGAGTTAGGTCTTTACCCGTGATCGCTACTATGGGTATAGGATCTCGAGAATGCGATTTGCGAAGTTCGCCGATCAACTCAAAGCCATCCATGTCTGGCAGCATCAAATCCAGCAGGATCAAATGTGGCCGGGCAATTTCTAGCTTCTCGAGAGCAGCGCGCCCACTATCAGCTTCGGTTACTGCCCAGCCTTGTTTTTCTAGTATGCGTCGCAGTATTTTGCGGGTGGCAACGTCGTCTTCCACAATTAGAATCTGACCGGTCAACTTGTTACTTGCAACGCAGTCTTGGTCGCGTCGGTACTTGTTCAACAAAGCAGCCAGGCGTTTGCCGTCCACTGGTTTGGTGAGGTAGTCCGAGGCCCCCAATGCAAAGCCGAGGCTTTTGTTGCCCACAAAGGATAGCAGGATTACCGGAATGGAGGCAAGCTCAGGATCTGCCTTCAGGGCCGAAAGCACAGTCCAGCCATCCATTCCCGGCATGATCACGTCGAGGGTAATGACATCAGGCCGCAGTTTTTTAGCGAGTCTGAGGGCTTGCTCGCCGCCGTCGGCGACTTCTATGTGCAGTCCTTGGCGACAGAGGGCGCGCTCGATCAAATCCCGCGATATCGGGTCGTCGTCAACTACCAGCACCGTGCCCACAGCGGGGGCCCCCGGAGACCTAGCCCTGTCGCGGACTTTGTTGGCGATTTCCGGCTGTTGGATGGCGCTGGGCAAGAGTACGGTGAAAGTGCTGCCCGAGCCCAAGGTGCTGCTGGCCTCAATGCTGCCGCCCATCATCTGACAGAAGCGCTGGCTGATAGCTAGTCCCAAACCGGTGCCACCGTATTTGCGGGTAGTCGAGGCGTCAGCTTGGGTGAAAGGTTGGAAAACTCGCTGCAATTGCTCTTTTGTCATGCCGATACCGGTGTCGGCGACGCGGAAACTTAAAAACTCGGAGTTGGAAATTAAAATTTGGGAAGATTCCTCTTGATTTATCATTTTTAATTGTTCATTTTTAATTCTTTCCACTCCGATCGCAATTTTCCCATTTTGCGTGAACTTGGCAGCGTTGCTAAGCAGATTCAGCAGCACTTGCCGGACTTTGGTCATGTCGGCGTGCATGGTGTCGAGGTTGTCTCGACAGTAGACTTCTACGGTGTTGCCGTTTTTCTCGACCAGCGGTCTCGCCGTGGCGACCGCGCTTTCAATTAAGGCATGGATGTCGAAGGTTTCTAAGTAGAGCTCCATTCGACCTGCTTCAATTTTAGAGATATCTAGGATGTCGTCGATCATCGACAGCAGGTGTTTGCCGGCGCCGCGGATTTTTTCGAGGTCGGGGACGAAAGCTTCATCGCCCAACTCTTCGGCTTCTTCTGTGAGCATTTCGCTGTAGCCGATGATAGCGTTGAGGGGTGTGCGCAGTTCGTGGCTCATGTTGGCCAGAAATGTGCTTTTTGCCCGGTTGGCTGATTCTGCTGCTTCTAGAGCCTGATGCAAGGCGGATTCTGCAAGTTTGCCAGCGGTGATGTCTTGGACTGTGCCTTCGTAGTACAAAACGCTGCCGCTTTCGTCGCAGATGCTGCGGGCGTTTTCAGAAATCCAGATCGTGCTGCCGTCTCGGCGGTATACTTGGGATTCAAATTTTGACACTTGGCGAACCGCGGCCAATTGGGCAATAAACTCGGCGCGCCGATTCGGGTCAACGTAAAATTGGCGGTTGATATCTGTGAGTTCGGCTAGCATTTGGGCAGAGGATTCGTAGCCGTATATCTCGGCTAGTGCGCGATTGGCGCGGAGGTAGCGCCCGGTCGGCGTTGTCTGGAATATGCCTTCGACTGCGTTTTCAAAGATGCTGCGGTAGCTTAATTTCTCTTGGATCAAGGCAATTTCTGCTCGCTTGCGCTCTAGGGCATTGGCGAGCATTTCTCCTAGCATTTTTAGCTGTGTGGATATTTCGGGCGATTGACCTGCTCTTTGCTTTAAGGCATCGAATCCGAGAAATCCTACTAAAATTTTACTGCAAATTAGGGGAATAATTATGAGCGATTGGATATTTTTTTGCGGTTTTTTTGATTCTACATTATTAATAGAAGCGTCAATCGAAGGTAGGGAGGGGATTGCTGTTTGATTGGCTGTTTGGGATGGGGAGTCTGTCTGGAATTCGGCTGGATTTTGACCTATAAAATAGGCAATTTCGGCGATTGCTGGGGGCGTGAGTTCGCCGATTTCTGGAATATAGAGGCATTCGCCGCGAGCGAGTTTTTCTGCGATCCAAGGGATTTGTGCGATGTCTATTTGTTTGTCGCTGCTGTCTTTTATTTCCCGAATGCCGACGGCGCACCACTCGTAGGTTTTGTCGGCGCGGGTTTTGTCTTCAGATAACAGGTAGATGTAACTGCGGTCAAACCCGCTCAAGGTGGCGACCGCTTCTAGAGTTCGATCGATGCCTTTGTCTATTTCTGATAAGGGCCCGCTGATGAAATGGGTTGACCAACTGGCAATCAACTGAGCGAATTCTACTCTATACTGCAAAGATTGTTCTACTTTTTTGCGCTCGGTAACGTCTCGAAAGCTCCAGACTCTCCCGACTCTGTTGGCTCCGACTTTTTTTGATGGTAACGAATTTAATTCGATAATTTTTCCATCTTGAAATTCTAATAATTCGCAGATTTGAGTATCTGGATCTGCCGACACTTTGATCACGTTTTCGATAAATCCTTGGGGGTCTTTTAATTGTTCCCGGGCGAAGGGGAATTCTGTGAAGATAGTTTTTTTGACTGTGCCGAAGGTCGATCGGCTCAACTTTTCTTGGCTGGCGGACAAACCCCACATCTCGACAAATTTCTGATTATAATTGCATATATTGCCGTTGCTGTCAACCGCCAGAATTCCCGCATCTGTAGATTCTAGAATTGCTTGCAGCATCGAAAGCAATTGCTTCTGTTCTCTAATAATGTTAATGTCAAAACACATCAAGACTGAGATTTCGCCGCCCTCAACTGCGGGATTTAAAAAATAGGAAACTGGTAAAATCTTCCCGTCGTGGCTTTGAAACTGATCCTCCCAATTGCTGCTTGGTTGACCGGAGGCTCTCGCCTCTTGTAAACCTAGTGTAGGTGCGATCGCTGCATCTTCACTCTTGCTTGGCGACTGTTTCGGAGCCGTCAAAACTCGGGATTTCTTGCTTTGATTTTGCTGACTGGCGATGCGCTCTAGCAGGGAAACACATGCAAGTTCGGACTCTCCACACCCCAGCAAGCATTCGGCCTCTGGATTCACCGAGATGACAAACCCATTTGCGTCAATGATACACAATCGGGCCCCCAAACTGTTGAGAGTCGCCCGCAGTTGATCGATGGATGAAGCTGTTGGAGAGTCTTGAGGCGACTGTGGCGAGGGGGCAAAATCCTGTAGCGGCACCGACTCGGAGCTCAAACCAACCTGCAGCAGCGGTTTCTGCTGCCAAACAGCGCAGTCATAGCTACAACTTACCTGCTCTAACAATAGCTGCCACTGCTCGGCAGTGGGAGGGGGGGACTCGCCGGCTAAACCGAGCTGTTCGAGTTGGCGCTGGAGGTGGGGATGCATAATTTCTGGCGCTTTGTAGGCAACTTTCTACAGTATATCTTTTTAATTAATTGTATATATACCCAGCTATACAGTTAGTGGAAAGGTACGCGAGTCGCGAGCAAATCATAGGTTTGATCGAGAAGCCGATCGAGCATCTCTGCTATCCACAATCTTTCAAACTGCGCTGATTATATTTATAGCAAAAGCAAGAAGGCCCTGCGGCACCCTTCGGCTTCGTTCGCTGGCAAGTCGCGAGCGGGTAAAAAGAAGCAACAAATAAAGAAGAAACAATCTTCCGCAAGGATTTTAGCAATTAAGAACGTCCTCACCCTCTTGGTGGTTGGTATATTCTCAAAAATTTTTCGATTGTCACCAAACTAATGCTCTGAATGTAGATTGCACCCTTAAAAATGATATCATCTTATGATACTGAACTTACGATCAAAAACCCGGTTTCTGCCAAAACTCGCTTTTTTGACTGCCCGACTGAGGTGAAGAAACCGGGTGTCGGGAGCGAGAGTGCTGACCGTCATGACAAAATTAGTGGACGGTTTTAGCTGGGTTTTGACAGTCGATCGCCCGATGGGGCCTCTTGCTTGATTAAGCTGGGCGATCGACACTCAGCATGAGAGTACCTGCTTTATTGTTACCGATATGTTACTTGGAGAGTGCGATCGCACTTTTTTAAGACCCGCTTCAAAAAAGAATGCAACTGTAGCCCGGTGCTGCAAACCCATATCGAGTCAGTCATTCCCAATTATTTAATCTACAATCATTCGACTGATTGCTCGCGCCGAAGTCTAAAATCAAAAATGGTATAACTTATTTTAACGAATTTTCCAGCCATCAACCAGGGGATCGGAATGATATCATGTGGGAGCATCTCTGTTCTGCTTTTTACTCGGAGTTCAGATGCTCCCGATCATGTCCGGTAAAATAACCTATTTTATTGTTACCGTTTCCAGACAATAGAGGAATCAGCGGCCCCTGAGGGAGAACCTATTTTATTAGCGCCGTTCGCGCCAAAACAATATAATTTATAAGTTTATAATGAGGACTAAAACCCTCTTTCTCTCTGGATGAATCAGGGTTTTGTAGTTACTGCGAAGTTAATTAGGTTAGATAACTAAATATCGTATTATACATCGAGAATACCCAAATAAAAAAAAATCAGTTGACTTAAGTGATAAAGTATGTTCAAAATCTTTCTACCTGCTAGCGAAAGAATCAGCAAATTGCCGAGGCTAATACAATTGCCAGCGAGCGAAAATAACTGTCAACAAATTATTATTTATCAGTGTTTTCGGTTGATTGCGTGTCGTTCAAAATAGCTGGCAGCCGAATTGTAAAAGTAGAACCTTTGTCCAACTCGCTGAATGCGGTAATGTCTCCGCCCATCATTTCGCAGAATTCCTTAGTAATCGTCAGCCCCAAACCAGTGCCGCCGTACTTCTTCGTACTTGAGGAATCGACTTGCATGAAAGGATCGAAGATTCTGAGTAACTGTTCGGGACTCATGCCAATGCCGGTATCTTTGATTGTAAAAACGATCCATTCTTGAGAGGCAGACAAGAGAGACAAGCTATTTTCCGCTTTGCCATCTCCTCTATATGCTCCAAGTCTTTTGCCTTTCCAGGCCGCCTCGGCGGGGGTTTCGAGGGAGCGGGTAACGGCGAAAGTAATCGTGCCGTCGCAAGTAAACTTCGAGGCATTGCTCAGGAGGTTGACCAGAGACTGCCGGAGTTTAGTTTTGTCGGTGCGCATCGAGCCAATATCCTTAGGGCATTGTATTTCTAGGATATTGTTTTTTCTTTCTGCGATCGGCTTGATCGTAGCGACTACTTGCTCAACCACATTTAAAATGGTGAAGGTTTCGAGGCGTAATTCGATGTCGCCTGCTTCAATGTTGGTCAAGTCGAGAATACCTTCAATCAGGGTTAGTAGGTCCAGGCCGGACGAGTTAATAATCTTGAGCTCGTCTATTAACTCTTCGGCACCGAGGTCTCGGGCCTCGTCTTGCAGGGTCTGACTGAAGCCGATAATGTGGTTCAGGGGGGTTCTGAGTTCGTGACTCATGTTGGCGAGAAAAATGCTTTTCGATCGATTTGCAGCTTCGGCTACTAATGCGGCCCGGCGGAATTCTTCGGAACGCAAGCGTTCGGTGATGTCGCTGGTCATGATTAAAACACACTCAGTGCTGCCGAGGTCGATGAGTTCCTCTGACAGCAGCCAGTCGCGCACTTCGCCGGCTTTGGTGCGAATTTTGATTTCTTGGTTGCTGATCGAATTTTGTGCTTGCAAAATCTGGGCGAGCCGTGGCTCGTCTTCTGAATTGACCCACATTCCTAAGTCCCTGGCGGTGCGGCCGATAAATTCGTGCCGCAGCCAGCCTAATGAGCGCAAAAAGCTTTCGTTGGCATCGAGGAAGCATCCGTCTGTGAGGGTGCAGATGCTGATGCCGACTGGGGAGGCGTGAAAGGCCTTGGAAAATCTTTCTTCAGAAGAACGCAGGGAGGCTTCTGCTTGGTGGCGTTCGGCGACGGTGGCGGCTAAGACTAAGCCGGTGACGGCGATGACGGCGATGAAGGCTTGCAGGGATAACAGTGCTTGGGGGATGCTGCTGGCGTGTTTGAGAAAGGGACCGCTGCCTCGGGCTATGCCCCAGATGGCGAAGCCGCAGAGGACGAAGTTGGAGAGGACCGTGTAGCGCTGGCCGAATCGAAAGGCAGCCCAAACTACTAGGGGAAATGGTAAGTATTCGAGGGGATAGCGGGCGTAGGCGGCGCGGGTGCGGGAGCAGAAGACGAGCCAGCCGACTGCTAGCAGCAGCAGCAGCCAAATCGCTCGTTCAGCTATTTTTTTGCGATGGGTGGAGACTTTGGGCAATTGTTGCCACGTCAGCAGCAGCGGGGCGACGAGCAAAATTCCCATAGCGTCTCCCACCCACCAAGTCCCCCAAATCGTGCGAAAATTGCTCCACCTAGATAAATCGGTCAGGCATACGACGATGCTGCCGATGGTGGAGTTGATCAGGGTAGATCCCAAGGCTGCTAGTCCGACTATTGCTAAAACGTCTTTGAGCCGATCGAGCCGTGGGCTAAAGTTAAGGCGCTGCAGTAGATAAGTTCCCGTCCACGCTTGCAGGGTTCTGGCAGCCGCCGAGATCAAGGCCGTGGCGATGTTTGCCGACGGTACGCTCATGCTCAACAGAAAGCCTCCAATCGCGATTCCCGGCCACAGTTGCCGCCCGAACACCAGCAGGGCGGCTTGGGCAATTCCTGCAGCAGGCCAGATGGGGTAAATTTCTGAACTCAGGGTGAGGGTGGAAATTGCGAATTGCGACGCCGCATAGTAGGTCAGGGCGAGCGCGCCTACTGCGAGGAAGTACCGCCAGGAATGTCCTTTGATGGCATTAAGGAACTTTGTCTGCATTGTCGTTTGGGGAAAAGGTGGACGGTTGTTGGGGTTTCAGTAAATGGCACGGGACGGGCACAGGGTAGCGAAAATGTTTCTATTAAGTGATGGTAGGTCATGGGTGGTAGGTAGGGGGAGAACATTTTGAGCTAACTTTTTGTGGCGCCGTTGAAGGTTCGGTTTTTTTTGCTGTTCCAGCGAATCTGCACATAAATTTCGGGAGGAGCCGTTTTTGGCCAATATATCTCTAATGGCTAACCATTTGGTTTGTAATTTTTTGGTTTTTGTTAATAATTTATTACCGAGCGACAGCCGGCGTCTTTTCGTGTTGAGCGATCGCCACTCAATTTAACCTAAAATCTTGCACCCTTCTCAATAATACCTAAGGAACCGATAACAGCGATACAAAATATCAGCTTTCAGGTAAGCCCGGGGCAAAAAAACTGGTTTCTGACTAGAATTGCTGGCAGAAGTGATTTTCACTCTCATTTTAAACAAAGTAATCGAGGCTTCAAGTCTTTCGATCGAATACAGTGAAAGTGGATAATTTACAGCACAAAAAAATATTTTCTCTTATCTATTTGCCTTTGGCTGTTGCAATATCTAAGGTTAGTGTCAAACGCTCTTGAGATTCTTTAAGGGCGTCTTGGGGGTTGCGGCCAAGAAGGGTTGCCTCTATGGCGCGACCGAGGTTTTCTGACAGGCGGGAGTAACCTGAAATAATGGGTCGCGCTCTGGCTGAGTTCATTTGCTCTAAAAATACTCGCAAAACAGGGTTTTTTTCCACAAAGCTTTGATAAGCTTGGCTCTGTCTCGATTTTAAGTTAATTGGCAAGTAACCTGTCCCCAATGCCCATGCTGTTTGGAATTCTTCACCTGTAACGTATTCTAAGAATACTAGGGCTGCTCGCTCTCGTTCTGGCGAGGTTTTCATTAAAAATAGGTTTTCACCCCCTAGGACGGCTGCGGGGCGTTTGAGGAGCGGTAAAGGCATTGCTGCGTAGTCGATACCGCTTTGCTGCAACTGTGCTAGCGTCCACGGGCCGGTGATTTGCATGGCGACTTTGCCTGCAATGAAGTTGTCGATTTCGTAACCGCGTTCGGGTGCTGACAGTATTGCTGAACCTTCTTTTAACAAGTCTCTCCACAATTCTAAGGCGGCGCGAGAACCCGGGCTGTCTATTTGGGGTACGGGAGTTTGAGGTGTTTGGGCCATAAGTTCGCCACCTGCGCTGAACATGAATGGCAGCCAAGTAAATACTGTCCATTCTCCTTTGCCTAGGGAGAGCACTATGCCGTGTTGGTCTGTGCGGCCGTCTCCGTTGGTGTCTCGCGTGAGCGATCGGGCTACTTGCTTTAATTGCGCCCAATTCTGCGGCACTTTTTTGATTCCTGCTGCTGCAAATAAGCTGGGACGGTAAAATATGGCGGCGTTATTTGTGCCTAGGGGAACTGACCAAGTGTGTCCGCCGAGTTCCATTGACTCGAAGAGTGCGGGGTAAATTTCGGCTTTCCGGGGCGATTTGTTGAGCCAGTTTTCTAAGGGCACAATTGCGTTTAGTTCTGCTAGTTTTCCTGAAATTGTGGGAGTATTCCACAGCAAATCCGGCGGTGCATTTCCCACTATTGCTGTTAGTATTTTTGGCACTTGTTGGTCGGGCTGGCCGATGTAAAGTGGTTTGATCTGGATGTTGGGATGTGTTTTGTTGAATTTGTCGGTGAGGGTTTGAAATACGTCGCGATTTGGCGGGGGATTGATGCCGTGCCACAGTGTGAGTTCGATCGGTTCGCCGTTTTTGGATGCGGGTGTTGTGCTGTTTTGACAGCCGCTTAATATTAGCAGATTTAAGGTAAGTAAAATGCTGACAGCTAGTTTGAGTGGCTTTTTAATTGCTTTGGATAATTTGGATAAAATCATTTTTTAGTTGCATTCAGGGAAGAAGACTTTTTTAACCGCAGATGAACGCGGATGCACGCGGATAGTTAGAGGTTGGTAAAACGAGCTAAATCTAGAAAATCTGCTGGTAACTGATTTGTCTCTCCATCCGAGGTATTTTGAAACAAAACGGTGAAAGCTCCTGCTCCTAGTCTATCTTGGGGCCACATCCGATAGCAAGGAATTTCTGTCAGGTGCGATCGATATTTTTCTAAATGAGGAACAGTGACTGGCTTAAATTCGGGGAATTTGCTTAACAGCCATTCGCTGACTTGTTCGTTTTCTGCGGTTGAATAAGTGCAGGTCATGTATGCAAGATAACCTTGCGGCGCTACAATTTTAGCAGAATTGGCTAAGATTCTTTTTTGGCGGTTGGCATTGCTGTTGATGGTGACATGATGAAAGCAGCCGGGTGCTTTGTCTCCTTTTGCTAAGAGTGATTGACCAGTACAAGGAGCATCTACTATTACTAAATTAGCAGTTTGTGGTATCTTTTCGGCAAGTATTTTTGAATCGACGTTAGCGGCGGCGGATGGTTGAATCTGGCAGCGTCTTAAATTCGAGATAAGCATTCCCATGCGTTTGCCTATGACTTCGTTGCACAACAGCAATTCTGGGTTTAAGGTTTTCCAGGAAAATACACTCTTACCTCCGGGGGCGGCGCACATATCTAAGATTAGTTTGATTGGCTGCGGTATTGTTAATAAGGTGGAGGCGGCGAAGATTGAGGAAAAGTCGAGACAGTAGTAATGTCCTGCTTGATGTAAGGAATGTTTCCCTGGCTTGGATTCTAAGGCCAGTCTATCTACAAAATCCGGTTGCCAAGAGACGGGAATTTCGACATTAAATGGGTTTTCTGTTGGTTTTGGTTGCAGCCACAAGATGGCAGGATTAAAAGCTTGGGGATTGATAACAGCCTGAATAAATTTTTCTTGTTCGGCGCTGTATGCAAATAAGCTGCGGCTGAGTTTAAGCAGGAGATTCGATGATTTTTCCATGTTGGGGGAGATATGATAAGACAATACGCTTAGGTTAAGCTCGATCCCCCCTAACCCCCCTAAAAAAGGGGGCGGACAAGAAAATTCTTAAATTCCCCCTTAAGAAGGGGGATTTAGGGGGATATCCGGCCGATAAACAGTGTTAACTGAACTGTATTGTATGATAAGATTGAGATGAGCAGTAACAAAGGTTAATCAAATGATAATTCCTAGTGTAGAACAGTTAGATTTAACTTGGGAAGAATGGATGCAAAATCCTCCTGACGGGACGGAGTGGGCGGACGGTAAAGTTATAGTCAAACATCCTGTAGAATTTGTCAATGGACAAGTAGTGGGGAAACCGGGAATGACTGCAAAGACTCGCCGCCTTCAAGCGAGATTAGTACGATACTGGGGCATTTATATGGAATCAAGCGGCCAAGGCGGCGAGGTTTATGTGGAAGTCACTTGTCAAACTCTGAAAAAAGGACGAATACCGGATGTATCTTATATTACTCCTGAACTATTGGGGCAAGTTGGGGAGTTTTCTGTTTTGTCGCAGAGTTTTCCGCTGCTAGCTGAGATTGTTTCGCCTAGCGATTTTGCTGATGATGTTTTTGCTAAGGCACAAGAGTATTTGGATTCTGGTTGTCTGGAAGTTTGGCTGCTGTTTCCTAAAAGCAGTTGGGTGTTAGTAATTACTCAAGGTGAGGTAGTTTTATTTAAGCCTGGTGAGGTGGCTAAAACTCAGGTTGTGTTGCCCGGATTTAGCGTGGCGGTGGATGAGTTAATGGCGTAGTTTTGTGGTTATTATTATAAAAACTAACTAAAAATCTATGAAAATAGTCTTTTTTGGCACTCCCGATTTTGCTGTTCCTACTTTATCCAGTTTGCTAAGTCACCCAGAATTTGAGGTGGTGGGTGTGGTGACTCAGCCGGACAAACGCCGGGGAAGGGGCAATAAATTGATGCCTCCACCTGTAAAAGAAGTGGCTTTAAATCACAGTCTCCCGGTTTGGCAGCCGCCCCGAATTAAGAAGGATGCGGAAACCCTTGCTAAGTTGCGGGAAGCTGAGGCGGATGTGTTTGTGGTGGTGGCTTACGGCCAAATTCTTTCTCAAGAAATTCTGGATATTCCTAGTTTGGCTTGCGTTAACGTTCACGGTTCAATTTTGCCGAAGTATCGCGGTGCGGCGCCGATTCAGCGCTGTCTTTTTGACGGGGAAAAGACAACAGGAATTACTACTATGCTGATGGATGCTGGGATGGATACTGGGGCGATGCTGTTGAAGGCTTTTGCTGGTATTTCGCTGTTGGACAATGCTGATTCTTTGGCGGATAGGTTGGCGGAAATTGGGGCGGATTTGTTGGTGGAAACTTTGGTAAAATTGAGAGACGATAAGGTTAAAGCTGTTGTTCAAGATGATGCTGAGGCGACTTACGCGCCGATGATTAAGAGTGCCGATTATGTGCTGGATTGGTCGAAAAGTGCGATCGCCCTTCACAATCAAGTTAGGGGCTTTTTCCCGGATTGCACGACGACTTTTCGCGGTAATTCTTTGAAGGTGATGGCGACAGTACCCGTCGGACCGGAATATTGGCTGCAATTACCGCCGGATTTGAGAGTTTTGGAACGCGAATGGCCTGTTTTGACCCAGTTGTCGGGCGCAAATGGGGAAGTTGTTAAGGTTGTTAAGGGTTTGGGGGCGATCGTCCAAACCGGTGATGGTTTATTATTGTTGCGGGAGGTGCAGTTACCGGGAAAAAAGGTGCAGTCTGGGGTGGATTTTGCCAATGGCACTCGGTTGGCTGCGGGTGAGGTTTTTGGGAATGCGGGAGTTACAGGTTAGATAGAACCTCGAAAGGTTTATTAGTTTGTTCCCATCTCTGAATAGATCTATAAAGTTTTGTCTCTCGGAAATGAGCAGACTCATAGGCAACCCTTAAATAGCTTTCTAGTACCTTTGGATCGGCTTTCTGAGAGCTAAAGGAACCTAATGCTTTACAAAGTCCGAGCGACAAAATAGAAATCATATCGTGACCGCAACAAACGTGCCACATATCTTGAGTATCTGTTTTTAAACTATCCATATTTGCTCTAATTTCTTTCTCGTCAAGTCCCGGGTTTTCAGAGTTGTCTTTCACAATTTTAATCAACTTCGATTCATCTAATATTAAGGTCTGGTCGTCCACAAATTTCTTAAATTTTAAACCTTCAAATTTTAAACAATAATTAAACTTTAGCGACGCCCATCGTAAATAACCAATAATTTTGGCACTTTCCAATAAAGTCTGGCGGATATCTGGAGCAAAACGCTCAATTTTTTCTCTTGAACCGTGTTCCCTAAGCACCTTTTCCAGTGCTGGCGACTTCAGCAGCATAGTTTCAAGATCGTGAGTATCTGTTAAAAGCAAGTTTTGACTGAGTAGAACAGTTTCTTCTAATATGTCAAAATCAGCATCAACAACAGCTAAAACGCCAGCAAAGTTATCTTTTTCAAGGATATTTAGCACTTTCACAGCATTATGCTTGTTAGAGGCATTCTCTACACGGCACTTTGTGGAGTCTACCAAGTTTTCCCATACCCGCGCATCTGTATCTCCCTCAACGATTAAAAAAGAACCACTGTATTGTTTATCGGTACGTAACATACGAATCTCGGTGGCAATGTAGTTGGGAGAAAACCTATAATATTGCAAGCTTGAAGAAGAAGTAGGTTCTATCATGCAACTGGTCCTTTCAATTCCACTGTCAAATCCCAGCGATCGTCTATAATACCTGGAGCATGAGTAGCGATCAGCACATCAAAGTCTGCCAACTTAATAATTGTTTGTAAATCTTTGAGAAACTGCACTTGCCACGCTAAGTGCAGCGAAATTTCTGGTTCGTCAATGAGAATCAGAGAGTTAGGTTTGACTTTGAATAACAACTCGTAAAGCATCACTAATTGGTGCTGTTCCCCGGAGGATAAATCAGTAGGCGACAAAGGCTTGCCGTTGGGAGTGGTAAATATAAAACCCTTTTTTTTGTCAATCCTGATAGTTTTATAGCGAAATCGCTGTGTGATAATTCTTTGAAACAACTCTATTTTAGTAGCGAGTTCGTTAAACAGAGTATTTTTTTTCTCTACATCTTCCAGATAAACATATAAAAAGTTTTTTGTTATTTCATTAATATTTTCCTCGAATTGAAAATCAGGATTTTCGTCTTTATCTAAAAGACCAGTTTTGATGAGACTAGAACGTTGTTCTTCAATTTCCTTTAATTTGTGGCGCAGTGCTTCTTCTGTTAAATCTGAGGGTGCTTGGTTCTTGACAACTCTTGTCGGAAAAGTTCTATCAAGTGATTGAGACAATGCACCGTATTCAGCCTGCTTTGTTTGAATATTTATTGCCAGTTCCTTAGAATATGTATTAACTGAAAACATCATTGATGGGTGTTCCCAATCTACCCGTCTTTTAGGTAGTTCTGAGAGATGCAACAAACGTTGAGATTCTATAAAACGAACATCGATCGAGCTTTTTATTTCTGACAGCCATTTGGGTTCTTTTTCGGCACTTACCTTTTCAAGTTCAAGCCATAAGCGATCGGAGAGTTCGCGGTTCTTTTCTAATTCTAATCCTTTGGCTATATCTAACAGTTGATTTATTCTTGGCTCCTTTTTACTGTTATCGAGCCTAATATTACCCTTTGAATCTACAGGTAAATTCAGCGAATCAGTCCCTAAATTTGATTCAAACGTTAACTTTGTGTCTGGTTCATGCTGGCTATTTTCACCAATATGTTTAGTTATTCGCAGATAAGTACCATTATCAAAGTCTAGTTGAATTTCTGAAAAAGGAATGCTGATAAGTTCTGAGTAGTGCGAATTAAAAAATCCATTAATTAACCTGATTAATGCAGTTTTACCGAAGCCATTGGGCCCATGAATAATTGTGATTTTATCTTCCAGGTTCAAGGAAACCGGATGATCGAAAATTCCAAAAAGTTTGGTAACAGAAATCTTACTGATTCTCATTTTTCCTTGTGATAAAACATTGAAATAGTCGCTCCATCAATTTTACAGCATACGCATTTGAAGATTTCCTTTCCCTAGGGTCACGGAAAAATTATAGCCGATTGCAGGTGGATTAAGTACATATCAGAAACCCTGAATCGGGGCGGGCTCTCCGGCCCACCCCACAAGATTATAAGACGAGGCGGTTGAAACCGCTGTCTTACCTAGAATTCTACCAAAACTTCCTCGCCACCGCCCAACAAACCCTGCGCCGCTTCTAACATACTCTCGGCAACATCTTTCAAATCTTCGCGACTTGCTAAATAAGTTTTCAAAGCTTCTAAGGGTTCTATACTATTATTAGCATTCAATTCTGGCAACCGGGGCCTCGCTAGCTGACTCACTAATTCCGGCTGGATTGTATAGCTGTGCGCTTCGCCGAGAAGTGTGTGCAATTCTCCGTTGTCGATTAAATCTAATTGTTCCGATCGCAATTGGTAAATCAATCTCACAACCGCGTCTTCGATCTGCTTCTTGCCAATAGCTTTAACTAACTCGGCTTGCGGGTTTTCCGATTCCGAAACATTCACTTTAATAGTCTGAAACACCCGCACTGGCAAAGGGCAAAATTCCCACTCGGCTTTCCCCCGTTCCAAATTAACTAACACAAAACCTTTATCTTCTTTCTCTTCGCTAAAATCAACTCGTTCGATACTTCCGGGATAAATTACAGGCGGATTGTTGGAAGCATTGAGATTTTGGTGTTTGTGTACGTGGCCGAGAGCAACGTAATCAAAACAAGGGCGAGTTAGCATGGAAACGGGAATGTTAAAACCTTTACCAACTGCTAAAAAACGCTCGGCGCCCAAGCTTGCTTTATCTGCCATTAAGTGCGCTAAAAGTACGGTTGGTATGTCGGGGTTGAGGCGGCGGATTTCGCCTTCCATTGCGATCGTCAGTTTTTCGGTTAATAATTGGTTAACATCGCCCACAGAAAGGCTTTCAGTCTCGGATCGCGTCATGAGAGTCGATCGAGTCAACCAAGGCAAAGTTACGACCTGTACTGGCCCGCTGCGGGTTTGAATGAGGTGAGTGTCCAGGCGATCGCCTACAATAAACTTAGGTATCCCCAAAGTCCGGTAAATTCCCAAACTCGCGCCGCCTTGTCCCTGAGAATGTTGGTCGTGATTTCCTACCAGCAAAACCGTCGGAATTTGCGCGTCAACCAAACGGCTGAATTGGCGAGCAAAAGCCTCTTTGACAAACGGTGGAGGGGTCGAATCCGGGAAAGCATCGCCGCCGAATATGACTAAATCTACGGGTTCAGAAATTGCTCTATCCATACATTTACTCAGCGTCGCCGCGAAGTCTTCCAGCCGCGTATTTAAACCAGTTTCTGGATTAATGCGGCCGTGAGAAAAGCCGCTTCCCATGTGAATGTCTGAAAGGTGAAGAATTTTAATCATTGTTCTTTTTTTGGTGAGTTGTTATACGTGAACATCTGTACCGACACGGCAATGCCCTGTCCGTACCCGTGCCTTAACGTGGTTCTAATTCGACGCTGCGCCGATTTGGATTGATGCGTTTCTCGATCGCAAATATTTTCTTCTCTTCCTCAAATCCGATTTCGTGAAACTCTTTAAATAAACATTCTACCTCAATTTTTGCAATAACAGTTTCCAGCCACTTATCAAAAGAATCGCATTCAATACTTCTAAAAGGTTCGCTTTTGCAGTCGAAACTGATAATTTGTCCCGGAATACCGCCGAAACAGCCTTTTGTATCGATAACCCGCAGCCACACATCATCTACTTTCATAAACGGAATCCATGCTTCGTTCCAATATTCTCCTTGCTGCCATTCTTGAAAATTAATTTTGCTGTGGGCGTCCCAAAAATCTTTCTCCTTGCCAATAGATTCCAAAGGTAAAATACTCCTGCCGTGTTCAAAAGGAAACAGCCAGTCATCCTCTAAACTCTCATAAGCCGAACCGTTACACCAGCGATAAAAATCATAAAATGTTTCTGGAAGCGATTCTTTGTAACGATTTTTGAATAATTTTATTTCCGTTTCTGCTACACCGGGATTGAGCAAATTTAGAGCGTCAGGACAGCAGCGTTTTAAGGTTTGGGCGAAGGTGCCGACGAGAGGAGTTAGGGGGTGAAAGTGTAGTTTCATACATCACAATACAAGGCCGGGGACTTTTTGATAAACTTGTGCGATCGGGCAGCGAAAATCTATACTCATTAACTCTAACTCATCTCCTTGTCGGTAAGTCTGAGAAACCCAATTTCCTTCAGCATTGACTCGGAAACATTCAATTTTGATTTCGGATTGAGTGATGAGTACGTATTCCTGCAAACTCGATGCTGTTTGGTAATCTGCAAATTTATCGCCTCTGTCGAAAGCTGCTGTTGAGGGCGACAATACCTCAACTACTAAAGATGGATAGAGAATGAAATCTTCAGTAGAACCTGTATCTCTTTCGTCGCAAGTCACCGCTACATCAGGGTAGTAATAACAATTAGCCTCTTCCAGTCGGACTTTTATATCTGATGAAAGAACTAAGCATGGCGTATTCAGAAGATAATTTCCCAGCAGCCGAACTAAATTACTACCAATAACAATGTGAGGCTTTTTTGCCCCAGTCATTGCATAAACGTGTCCGCGTCTGTACTCATGTTTAATCGGGCTTACTCGCTCGCCTTCTAGGTAATCTTCTGGGGAGATGTAGAAATTGTTTTTGCTGATAACCATTGATTTTTACTCCGCTGATTTTATCTGATACTATTTGAAACTAGCATATTTGGGTAGGAAACGGGACTGCCGTTTCCCTACAGATTCAACAAATTTCCAAAAATCTGGCGTGCCACAATTTGCCACTTTCCGTCAAACCCTGCGATCGCACTTTAATTTTGACTCCCCGAGGGTTAGCCTCGTAGAGTCGGGCAATTTCCTGCATTTCCCCGGCGCTAAAACCCGTTCCCACTGTTCCTACTGGCACTAATTTGCCCTCAATTTCTTGTGCGACTTCGATCGCGCTGAAAGGCCGCCCCGCAACTTTTGTCGGCGTCAGCCCGACAATAAACAAATCATTTTCCTGACAGTATTTAGTCCTCACCATCGGATATTTTTTAACATCTTTGCCGCCGACATAGCGGCAGTCGTGCAGAACCCAAACTTCTCCTTCTCTGTTTTCAGCTTCCTGCTTCTGGGCTAGTAAAAGTTTTTCTGCTGCGGTGCGATAGGTCGGTATAATTTCAAATTCTTTCGACAAAATAGCCAGCATTTCGCCAACGGCTACTCCCCCTGCAATGCGTTCTGATTCGGCGATTTGAGTGAGGTCTTTGCCGTGGAAAAACAAACATTTAAAAATGCCATAAACGGCGGTTGGCTGGGTGGTAGGAAAACCGCTTTCAATATTAACTGTAGCAGCTTGCGCCCCGGTGCGGTGTTCGCTGCCCGTACAGCTTTTGTAATACAGTTCGCCGTCTAAAACAAAGGTGCCAATTTTAGCTGCTGTGTCGATTAATGTGCGATCGATCTCAACCGATGCCTGTTGCCGCAGGTTAGTCGATCGCGATTGGTAGTATACTTTATCTGGCGTCGCAATGACAACTACTCGATTGCCGTCGCGCTTTGGCTGTCCCCAATAATCGGGATTTTCGATGTAATAAGAACGTTCACTCGGCGCGTCCACCGGCTGCATCGTGACAATCCTTCCCGGCTGCAAATGCGGTGGTAATTCGGGAACAATCGGATTGTAAACAGTCTCTATTTTGGCAGCCGTCGTTGATTTTGCAGCAGGAGCAAGATTGGTGCTAGATTTGTTGGGAGGATTCAGGGCGATCGGCTTTTCTCCGGTTTCCAATTCAAACGCTCTTTTCCAAAAGCCGATCGCCATTTCCGGGTATCCTTCCGACTCCGCGCACAGTGCAAAACCAATAACTTTTGCCGTACCAATTCCGCGCCCGTAATCAGCCAAATACTGCACCGCCCCCGCTTCACCCATCAAGTGCAATCCTCGGGTGACGATGCGATTGTTCCAGCGTTCTCGAATGTCGGCGCTAATTTTTTTAGCTGCTTTTCGCTTTGCTTCGGCGTATTCGGTGCAGTCCATACTGCCTCCTTGGTGTAGGGCTGTTTTAACAATATACTTTAACTTGATTCATTAGTCAAGCCAAGTAAAACTAAGTTTACAACTCGGTGGTTGTGGATAAACCTAAGTATTGCCTTTGTGAAGTAGATTGATTTTTTTACCGCAGAGGCGCAGAGGGCACAGAGGAAGAGAAGAAAGAGAGTAATCTACAATCTCTAATCCCCAATCTCAAATTCATACCATTTCGCCAAAAAAAATGCTACTGTAGGCAAGAGCCAAACCATGATAGTCATCCCTTCCCAATCTTAAACCTAATGTGAACTAGATTTATTTTTTTACCGCAGAGGGCACAGAGGGCACAGAGGAAGAGAAGAAAGAGAGTAATCTACAATCTCCAATCCCCAATCTCAAATTGATACCAGTTCGCCAAAAAAAATGCTACTGTCGGCAATATCCAAACCATGATAGTCATCCCTTCCTAATCTAAAATCTAAAATCTAAATAGGTGGTTGTGAATAAACCTAACTATTTCCTTTGTGAACTAGATTTATTTTTTTACCGCAGAGGCGGTCTTGACACAGAAAAAGAGAAGAAAGAGACCGAGGGGGTTGTAGTCGTGTTTTGATGGTCAAGCGCAGTAATCTGTTCGCCGCAAATGCTAAGATAACCTCGATCGCGCCTTGAGGTCAATGATGCCACGGCTTGCTTCTTGCGAAGTCTGGTTCGCCAACTTGCGATCGCAGGTTTGAGAATTTAAGATCGAGTTTAATCTTATTGTTATGATGCGATTGATTTTGTACAGCAAACCCGGATGCCACTTGTGCCAAGGGTTGCAAGAAAAACTCGAACAGATTGAAAGCCTCAAGTTTCAACTCGAAGTCAGAGATATTACCGAACGCGATGACTGGTTTCAAGCTTATCAGTACGAAGTTCCAGTTTTGTTTAAAGTCCAGCCCCAGCCAATGCATTCTGCTGGCGAGGCTGCATTCTCTCCTGAAGAACTGTTACCCCGTCCTTCTCCCCGCTGCAGTGTCGCCCAATTGGAGCAAATGTTACAGAAATATTTGCAAATCGATCCGTGACAATAATACGATTTACGCAAAAACTCAGGTCTTAATCCTGGCCTCGGGGTGCGCGGTGCGCACTTTATTCTAAGCCTGTCGGGTGGGCACCGCGCACAGCAAAACCCATAGGGTTTGCACCACGCACAGCAAAGAGTTGTAGATAGCGGCTCAAACAATGTGTTGCGCCAGTCATATTCAAGACATCCAAGTGAGGAGTTTTTTAGATGAAATTGAGAGAATTATTAGCAGCAGTTCCTAGTATTTCCTTTGACGCCAAACATCCCGCCCTCGATGCCGAAGTCAAGGGTTTATCCACTAATTCCCACGCTTGTAAGTCGGGGGATTTATTTTTGGGAATGCCGGGAACGCGGGTAGACGGGGGAGATTTTTGGCAAAGTGCTCACGAATCTGGTGCACTTGCCGCCATAATTTCCACCCAAGCAGCCGAGAAAACACCCCCCCAACCCCCCCTTGCTAAGGGGGGGCTAGAAGAGGTTCCTTCCACCCGAAGCTTGGGGCTAGAAGAGGTTCCTTCCACCCGAAGCTTGGGGCTAGAAGAGCTTCCTTCCCCCCGAAGCTTGGGGCTAGAAGAGGTTCCCTGCGTCATCGCAGCAGCGGATATGGCCCAAGTTTGCGGTCAAATAGCAACCGTATTTTACGGCAATCCAGCTAGCAAATTAAAACTTGTCGGCGTTACCGGGACTAACGGCAAAACTACCACAACTCATTTAATCGAATTTCTGCTCAATCAAATACAGTTGCCGACAGCGATTTTCGGCACGCTTTACACTCGCTGGCCGGGCTTCCAACAAACTGCACTTTACACCACACCTTTTGCGGTTGACCTGCAAAAACAACTAGCAGAAGCTGTAGTCGCCGGATGCAAATATGGTGTGATGGAAGTCAGTTCCCACGCTTTAGCACAGCAGCGAGTTTTGGGCTGTTCTTTTGAAGTTGCTGTATTTACAAATTTGACTCAAGACCATCTCGATTATCACCGCGATATGGAAGATTATTTTGAAGCAAAAGCCCTTTTGTTTGGTTCGGATTACCTCAAAAATCGCGCTGTAATTAATATTGACGACCCCTACGGGCAGCGGCTAGTTGAAACTTTAAATCCCGACCGAGTTTGGAGTTACAGCACTGTTCTGAAAACGGCAGATTTGTATGCTTTTGATTTGCAGTATCAGCCCAATGGAGTTAAGGGAATGCTGCACACTCCCAAGGGCGAAACAGCTTTTTCTTTGCCTTTAGTCGGTCAGTTCAATTTATCAAATATGCTGGCTGCTGTCGGTGCTGTTCTAGAACTGGGTTTAGATTTGTCCGCAATTGTGGAGAAATTATCTCAGTTTTCGGGAGTTCCGGGACGGATGGAACGGGTGCAAATTAGTCCCGACCAAGATATTAGCGTCATTGTCGATTACGCGCACACTCCAGACAGTTTGGAGAACTTGTTGAAGGCGTCGCGGCCGTTTATTCCGGGTCAGATGATTTGCGTGTTTGGCTGCGGTGGCGATCGCGATCGCACTAAGCGCCCGATCATGGGTAAAATCGTTGCAGAATTAGCCGATTTAACTGTTGTTACTTCCGACAATCCGCGCACGGAAAATCCCGAGCGCATTTTGGACGATATTTTAACAGGAATTCCTACCGCAGTAAAGCCGATCGTGATGTGCGATCGAGCCGCTGCAATTCGCACTGCTATTATGGACGCTAAACCCGGAGATGGCGTGCTGATTGCAGGAAAGGGACACGAAGATTATCAAATTTTGGGCACCGAAAAAGTCCATTTTGACGATCGAGAACAAGCGCGAGATGCCTTGAAAGCCAGGATGAATTCGGTTAACTGAATTCGGTTAACTGTTAACGGTTAACTGAATTCGGTTAACTGTTAACGGTTAGCTGTTCCCTGGGTGCGAAATTTGTTGTATTTTTCAGTATTTCTACTAAGGTAGAATCTGATTTGCACTAGATTATAATAAATAGTAAGACAAAATATTCTAATAAAAAAATAATTATTGCTATGATAGAACTAACTGGCTATCAAATTCTCGCTCGAGTTTACTCAGGCACTCGCACCCTAGTTTATCGCGGAACTCGCCTCAGGGACCAAAAACCTGTAGCCATCAAAGTCTTGCGCAACGAGTATCCCAGCTTCAGCGAACTGTTGCATTTTCGCAATCAATACACGATCGCCAAAAACCTGAATTTGCCCGGAATCATCCAAACCTACAGCTTGGAAGCCTACAGGAACGGCTATGCGCTGATTGTGGAAGACTTCGGGGGAATTTCTCTGAAGGAATGGACGGGGAAAGGGAAAACCGTTCCTTCTTTAGTTGACTTTTTCCAAATTGCGATCGACCTGAGCAATACATTAGATATACTTTACCGCCACCGCATCATTCACAAAGACATTAAACCCGCCAACATTCTCATTAATCCTGAGACTAAACAAGTCAAACTCATTGACTTTAGTATTGCATCTTTGCTGCCGCGAGAGACTCAAATGCTGATGAGTCCCAAAGTGATGGAAGGAACACTCAGCTATTTATCTCCCGAACAAACAGGAAGAATGAATCGCGGCCTCGACTACCGCACAGATTTTTATTCTCTCGGTGTCACTTTTTACCAGTTGCTGACAGGAAAATTGCCATTTCAATCCAGCGATCCGATGGAATTGATCCACTGTCATATTGCCCAGCACCCGCCATCGGTACGTGAAATTAATCCCCAAATTCCCCTTGTCCTCTCGGAAATTGTCAGCAAATTGATGGCCAAAAATGCCGAATCTCGGTATCAGAGTGCATTAGGGCTAAAAGCCGATTTAGAAACTTGTTTGCAGCAACTCAATGAGACAGGTAAAATAGAGAGTTTTGCCATTGGTCGGCAGGATTCTTGCGAGCGCTTTATCATACCAGAAAAACTCTACGGCAGAGCAACCGAAGTCGCTGCATTATTAGCAGCATTCGAGCGAGTAGCAAACCCCTCTAGCTCTCGTTCCCAGGCTCTTCTGGGGAACGAGAGAAACGGCAAAAAAGAAGACCATTCCTTGATTAAGGAGAGCTCGGGTGACTCGAATTTATCCCGCAGCGAAATGATGCTAGTTGCCGGATTTTCCGGCATTGGAAAAACCGCTGTGATCAACGAAATTCACAAACCCATAGTTCGCCAACGCGGTTATTTCATCAAAGGCAAATACGACCAATTCCAACGCAACATTCCATTTAGTGCTTTTGTGCAAGCCTTCCGAGATTTGATGGAGCAATTACTCTCAGAAAGTGACGCTGAGCTCGAACAATGGCAAAGAAAAATTATCACTGCTGTTGGCGAAAACGGTCAAGTTATTGTAGAAGTAATTCCCGAACTCGAACGAATTATTGGCAAACAACAGCCGGTCTCTGAACTTTCGGGAAGTGCCGCAGAAAACCGTTTTAATTTACTTTTCCAAAAATTTATCTCTGTGTTTGCTACAAAAGAACATCCCTTAGTGATTTTTTTGGATGATTTGCAATGGTCAGATTCAGCATCCCTGAAGCTGTTGCAAGTGTTGATGAGTGAAAAAGATAGTCAGAATTTGCTGGTAATTGGGGCATATCGAGATAACGAAGTATCCCCGGCTCATCCATTTATGTTGGCAGTAGCAGAGATGGAAAAATCCCAAGTAAGGGTAAATACTATTACCTTGGAACCTCTGAGTCAAGTCGATATTAACGATTTGATAGCAGATACGCTCTCGTGCGAGAGCATTCTTGCTCAGCCATTAACCGAGTTAGTTTATCAAAAAACCAAAGGCAATCCATTTTTTGCCACGCAATTTCTCAGAGCGCTACAGGAAGATGGGCTGATTGTGTTTAACCCCACCCCCCTTTCATCCCCCCTTACCAAGGGGGGAGAGAGGGGGGTAACATCCCCCCTTACCAAGGGGGGAGAGAGGGGGGTAACATCCCCCCTTACCAAGGGACGACAGAGGGGGGTAACATCCCCCCTTACCAAGGGACGACAGAGGGGGGTAACAGGAGGGTGGCAGTGCGATATTGCCAAAGTCAAAGCCCTAACTATCACCGATGATGTGGTGGAGTTTATGGCGGTGCAATTGCAGAAGTTGCCGCCAGAAACTCAGGAAGTGCTGAAGTTGGCTGCGTGCATTGGAGCGCAGTTTGATTTGAATACATTGGCGGTAGTCAGCGAGAAGTCGCCTGAAGAAACTGCTGCGGATTTGTGGAAATCATTGCAAGAAGGATTCATCTTACCAACCAGTGAAATTTACAAGTTTTATCTAGGGAAAGAAGAGGGAAAAAACAGCCCCACTTTGCCAAATACCACCGCTCAATTACCTCACTACAAATTTCTACACGATCGGGTTCAGCAAGCTGCTTATTCATTAATTCCCGATGACCAAAAGCAAGCAACCCATCTCAAAATTGGAGAGTTGCTTCTACCGAATTTCTCCGAAGCTGAAAGAGGAGAAGAAGTGTTCGATATTATCAATCATTTTATCATTGGCTCTGAGCTAATAACGCAGCAGGAAGAACGAACTAAGTTAGCTAAGATTAGCCTCTTGGCCGGGCAGAGAGCCAAACTATCAACTGCCTATGAATCGGGGATAAAATACTTCTCGTTCAGTTTAAGTTTTCTCCCCAGTAATAAATGGGAATCTGCCTATGAATTGACATTCATTGTCTATTTGGAAAGTATTGAAACTGAGTTTTTGGGTGGCAGCTTTGACCGATCTGAAGATTTAGTAAAAATAGGTTTTAGCAATGCTAAATCTAGTCTCGATCGAGCCAAAATCATTGCAATTCAGCTAACTCATTATCAAAATAAGGCACTTTATCAAAAGGCTATCCAGGTAGGAATTGAAGGGCTGAGACTCCTAGGCTTAGAACTTTCGATTATGCCAAACGAAGCGGAGTTAGAAGCAATGGCTCTGGCAGTTAAAAAAACCTTAAATCAGCGCGCCGTTGCAGGACTGATCGACGCACCGCTAATTGTCGATGAAGAACGCCAGATGCTGATCAAACTGCTAATGAACATGGTACCGCCCACTTACCTGACTAATCAGGAGTTATTGGTGTTGGTTGTTTTACACATGACTAATCTCTGTTTGCAATACGGGAATACCAATGTGGCGGGTTTTGTTTATGTTTGGTATGGCACCATTCTCTGCCAACGCTTTCAAGACTATGAATTGGGCTATGAGTTTGGACTTTTAGGGTTGAAGGTGAATGAAAAATTTAATAACACGAGTCTGAATGGCAAAATTTATATGTCGTTCGGCAACTTTATCAACCATTGGCGCAAGCACGTTAGTTCTAATCTTGCTCTGCAACAAGCTGCTTATCAGGGGGCAATGGAGGTAGGCGATTTTTCTTGGTGTCATCACAGTGCTCTGTTCAGTTTCTGGCAACAGGCGATCGTCTCCAGCGATATTCACAGTTTGCTGGCTCGACATGAAAAGTACATCAGCTTTGCGGAACGGACGGAGATTACGACAGCCTTTGCCCTAATTCTTCAGTGCAAGCTCTTAGAGAATTTGCAAGGGCTAACGATGGGGAAGTATAGCCTTAGCTCTGAAACATTTGATGAAGAGTCGGCGCTAGCAACGTTCAATGAAATTGGCTATGGCTATGGCAGTAGTACATACTATTTCGCTAAAGCATTTTTGTTTTTCACCTATGGTGAGTATGCTAAGGCTAATGAGATGTTAGTAGCGGCGGCAGAGTTTTCTAATGCACTCTATGGACAATTTCAACCTGTTCTGCATTGTTTTTATCAGTCTTTGAGTGTATTGCAACTTTATGGGGTAGCAGCTCAGAAACTACCAAAAGATTATCAACAAGTTGTTCAGAAGAACCGGGAACAACTTCAAGTTTGGGCAGACAACAGTCCTGAAAACTGTTTGTCCAAATTTCTGCTTTTAGAGGCGGAGATGGCTCGTGTTGCTCAAGAAAAATGGCAGGCTGCTGAGTTTTACGATCGCGCCATTCAACTCGCTAAAGAAAACCAATTCCTCAACGAAGAAGCCCTCGCCCACGAACTCGCCGCTAAATTCTACCTCGACTGGGGCAAAGAAAAAGTCGCCTCCGGCTATATGCAGGAAGCCTACTATTGTTACGCCCGCTGGCGAGCAAAAGCGAAAACCGATGACCTAGAAAAACGTTATCCCCATCTGCTGCGCCCCATCTTACAAGAGGCAGCCGTGCCCCTCACTGTTTTTGAAACTCTCTCCACGCTCACCAATACCACCTCCTCTATTTCTTCGAGCAGCCAGCAAATTAGCTCAAGCACCTCCATCAACCATGCTCTAGATTTTTCGAGCCTGCTGCAAATCTCTCAAGTCATCTCTAGCACGATCGACCTGGATGAGTTGGTGCAAATTCTGACCCAAACCATGCTAAAAAACTCCGGAGCCGATCGCTGTGTACTGATGCTCTACCAAGATCAACAATGGCAAGTGCGGGCGATGGCTACCGGGGAACACATTAGCCTGCAAAGGTCACCCCTAGAGAACAATCCCACTGTTCCGGTTAAATTAATCCAGTATGTCAAAAACACCCTAGCAACAGTTGCCATCGATCACCTCAAAACCGATCTCCCTGTGATTGACGATTATTTAGAGCACCACCAACCGGAGAGTTTGCTGGGCTTGCCAATTCTAAATCAGGGGAATTTGGTCGGCATTTTGTATCTAGAAAATCGGATAACCAGTGGGGTGTTTAGTCACGATCGCCTCCTAGTGCTGAATTTTCTCTCTAGCCAAGCGGCGATCGCTCTGGAGAATGCCCGCCTTTATCATCAAGTGCAGCAGACTTTGAATGAACTTCAGCAAGCTCAGATGCAAATGATCCAAAGTGAAAAGATGTCAGCATTAGGTAATCTAGTGGCAGGGGTTGCCCATGAAATCAACAACCCCGTTGGTTTTATTGCCGGGAACCTTAATGAAGCTAATGCTGGAGTCCAAGATTTAATTGATTATTTGCGTCTCTATCAAGAAAAGTTTCCTCAACCAGAAGCAGAATTGATTGAGAAAGCAGAGGAAATAGATTTAGATTATCTAGTAGAAGATTTACCCAAGATGTTGAGTTCCATGAAAATAGGGTGCGAGCGCATCAAAAACATCAGTACCTCCCTCCGCACTTTCTCTCGCGCCGATACGGCACATAAAGTTGAGGCCAATATCCACGAAGGACTCAATAGCACTTTAATGATTTTACGTCATCGCCTGAAAGCTAACGACAAGTATCCTGAAATTCAAATCATTAAAGAGTACGGCAATATTCCCAAAGTCAAATGTTATTTGGGGCAATTAAACCAGGTATTTATGAATCTGCTGGCGAATGCGATCGATGCCTTAGAAGAATCCAATCAAGGACTAAATTTTGCCTATCTTCAAGCCCATCCCAATCAAATCACTATTCGGACGAAAGTGGAAGGTGAACGGGTAATAATTTCCATCGCCGATAACGGAAACGGAATCTCGGAAGAGGTAAAAAATCGTATCTTCGACCATCTATTTACCACTAAAGACGTGGGCCAAGGGACTGGGCTGGGACTGGCGATCGCGCGTCAAATTGTAGAAGAAAAACACGGCGGAAAACTGAGTTGTATTTCTGCACTGGGAGAAGGAACGGAGTTTGTCATTGAGATTTTAATTGATTAAAACTAATAGACATCGTGCAAAAGTCTATCTTGCGATATCAAAAAGTAGGTCGGAAAGTGGAAAATTAACTAACAGCTAAATTCAACATTAATTGACAGGCAAAAACTCAGCATCTATGGGGATCTTGCAACTGTTTGTGATGGCGGAAACTTCTTTTGCCGAAGGCATCCCATAATTTTAGCACTTGATACATATTTAGGCTATTTTGTCAATGCGTAAGTCCTATTTAATTGCAGGCCGGACTGTTTATGATTGCGGACTGCTACACCTAGGGAGCTAGCTCCCTGATTCTCCTCCCTTTATTCTGCTTGACTTCATTTCAAGTTGACATTAGGCAAAAAATACTGATAAACTAGACTCGATTATCTATCCCAAGGGACTTTGACATTGCATCAATACGACTTTCTATATCGCTTTCTGAAAATGGCTGCTGTCAACGTAGTCTCGAATATTACAATACCCTTATCGGGTGCAATCAGCGTAGCTTTCCTGGGACACCTGTCAAATATTAGTTATTTAGCAGGGGTGGCATTAGGTGCTATTTTGTTTGATTTTCTCTACGAAAGTTGTTCTTTTATCAAGTCAGGAACAACTGCAATTACATCTCAAGCAGTTGGACGAGATGACCGAGAAGCCATACTTCTAGCAGGGCTACAAAATGGTTTAATCGCTTTGGGATTGGGTATGCTTTTTCTGCTGCTGCAATACCCTTTGGGGCACCTAGGCTTTATGTTGTTGAACACTACTCCCGATGTGCAACTTGCCGGTATTACTTATTTTAATAGTCGGATTTGGGGAGCGCCTGCGGCTTTCCTCAACTTAGTCTTAATTGGATGGTTTCTTGGAAGAGAACAAAACCGCAAAGTTCTTTTACTCACTATTATTGGGAATGTTGCTAATGTTGCACTGAATTACGTTTACATTGTCCTTTGGGATTGGTCAAGCATGGGGGCGGGATTGTCGCAGGCTATTAGCCAGTATATAACCTTATTTGTAGCGCTTGTGATGATTGGCCGTGAAGTTTCCTTAAAAGAAATAGGTACTTTAACAGGAAAAGTCATAAATTTGTCCGCATTGCAAACTGCTTTTGTTCTGAATGGCAATCTATCTGTTAGATCTATAGTTATTGTATCTATTTTTGTACTTTTCAATGCTTTTAGTGCAACATTGGGGACTGAGGTTCTGGCTGAAAATGTTTTACTCCTCCAAATAGTAGCATTAAGTATGTATATGTGTGATGGAGTAGAATACGCTACTGTAACTTTAATCGGTAACTTTCAAGGTCAAGGAACAACACATAAATTTGTGCCACTTTTGCAAATTGCATTAGCAACTAATCTGGTGATTAGTTTAGTAGTTGGGCTAGCTGCTGTGTTTTTTACTGACCCTATATTTCATCTGTTCACTAGCCATTCAGAATTGATAGAAGCAATTAAAATTTATATCCTTTGGATACCCGTTGTTGTAGCGGGCGCGGGAGTTGCTTATATTCTAGATGGATATTTTTCTGGCTTGGGTGAGGGATCTGCTGTACGCAATACGTACTTGGTCAGTGGCTTACTGGGACTTATCTTTCTATGTTTATCAACCTTTTATTTTCATAGCAATCAGTTTTTATGGTTAGCTTTATCCGTATTTATGTTATCTTGCACGTTAGTTTCGGGAATACAGATACCTATGACTTTGCAATCAAATGAGGAAAAGGAGCCTGTCGCAAACTCATAATTTAATTTATCTTGAAAAGACCGCCAAAACTATCATTGCCCTGTAGTATCTTGGACTGTTACAATTATTGTGACGAATTATCTTCATTTTTCCGTACAATCAAGATAAAAAAATCAGTGAAATAAGAAATACAAATGAAATACAGAAAATTGGGTAACAGCGAATTGCATATTTCTGAAATCAGTCTTGGTTCCTGGGGTATTGGTGAGGGTGTAGAACAGCAAAATGCAGAGGCTTGCATTTACAAAGCTTTTGACGTTGGTATTAACTTCATTGACACTTCTAATTCTTATGCGGCTGGTGGCGCTGAGTCATTTCTAGGGGAAGTATTACAAGGAATTGAGCGATCGTCCTATATTCTAGCGACCAAGGTATTTTTTCCCACATCACCTACTGACCAAGGACTGTCAGCAGCCCAGATCAGAAAACAAATCGATGCTTCTTTAAATCGATTGCGTACCGATTATGTTGATCTGTATCAATGTCATCGCTACGATCCGAACACACCTTTGGAGGAAACAATGACGGCACTCACTGAGGTAGTGCGTCAGGGAAAAGCTCGTTACATCGGCTTTAGCGAGTGGAGCCCAGAGCAAATTCAATCTGCGTTCAATATTGCTGATGTTGAACGCTTTGTTTCCAGTCAGCCTCAGTATTCTATGCTGTGGCGCACACCGGAAGCTGAAGTCTTTCCCTTGTGTGCAGCTAATGGTATTGGTCAGATTGTTTGGTCGCCATTAGCTCAAGGTGTACTTACAGGCAAATACCAGCCAGGACAAGTTCCACCTCAAAATTCTCGCGCTGCAAATGAAAAAATGAATTGGTTTTTGCTGGACGAGTTGTTTAGCGATCGCATTCTAACAGCAGTACAGGAACTGAAACCGATTGCCCAAGACTTAGGGTTGAGTATGCCACAGTTAGCCCTGGCTTGGGTACTGCGGTCTGAGTACGTATCTTCAGCCATTATCGGTGCTAGTCGTCCGGAACAAATTGTTGATAACGCTGCTGCATCAGGAGTACAACTTGATGCGGACGTATTGGCAGCAATTGATCGATCGCTGTTATCAGTTGTAGGCAAGTGAGGAAACTAGGTCAGGACTTACGCAACTTTCACAAAACTACTGAAAATGTTAAGAAATGTATGCGATCGCTCGGGAAACTCAAAAAGATAAGTTTACAACCTAACAGCGTTCGTGTATGATTTACCTGTCAAAGTAGAAATGAAATTGTATGAATAGCCTGACTAATAAGGAAGTAGTTAAACTGTTTTTTGAAATTTATAACCATCAAGATTACAAAGCTGCATTTAAGTATATTGCGCCGAATTATATAGATCACGGGCTACCTCAAGTGCGAAGCGTCGAGGATGCGATTGAGATACTGAAGGCGACTCACAAAGCCTTTCCAGATATCAATGTAGTGATTGACGATCTCATTGAGGAAAATGACAAAGTTGTATTTCGAGGTCACTTTACAGCTACGCACTTGGGTGAGTTTGTTGGTATGGCTGCCAGTGCAGTGAAAGTAGAATTTGAGGCGTTAGAAATATTTAAGATTGAGAACCAGCAGATTACAGAATCCTGGGGATATTGGCCAATGTCAGATATTGTAAGCCAGATTCAGGCTTCTGAGAATGTCTAGCCGTAATTCTGTACCTGTGCAATACAGTAGATTCCGAAGCCTGAGAATGAATTTAGAAAATTTGTTAGCATCGGAATTATTCCTATCTCTATTCTCTTAATCTGCGTGAATCAGCGTCAATCCCTTGTCATCTGCGGTTAATACATTCTCTTTCTTTCACCGCAGATGAGGGCAGATAAACACAGATTAACGCAGATTAATTAGATCGAGTTCGGTTGTACCATCCGTGATTGTTGACTGTTGACTGGATTTTACGGCTGACGATGCTACCGGAATTGATATAAGGGGTTGACCGATATGAGCCCAAAGGAAGATTACGATCCTGTAGCATTGACCTGATAATCCTCAAACGTCACCTCGAATCCATCTCCGTCTGGGGAGGCACACATAACCCCTACTTGAAGCGTTTCATAGGGTAAATACGTCATTCTCAGCATTGCATAGTTAGAAGCTTCATTTAAGTAGAAAATTTGGATAGCTTCTTTAGAGCGTTCAACGCGCAAGTGTAAAATATCAGGGGGGTTCGGCAAGGGAATGACTGACCAATCTGAATAGTCATGGGTGACGACAGCACTCAGATTTTGTACGCCATCAACATATTCAATGCCTGTCTTGATCCAATGCTTTTCATCGACACGCAGCATCAGGCCGGCCTGGTCGTAGAGATCCTTGTAATTGCCGCGTATTTTGACATCAACAACAAAATCAGTGCTGATGGAATCAAAGTAAAAATGTCCGGTGTCACGAATAAACCCATAATGGGTAATTCGCCAGAAATCTGTTTTGGGAGAAGTTTTGACAATCAAGCGATCGCCTGAGTCTGTCCATTGGGATGGTTCATTGAGCCATTGCATAGAGTTTGATCCTGTTCAAAATATTTGATTACCAGCTTGGTCAGGTGTTTTCTATCTACCGTTCACCAATGCTGTTGAACTAAGTATTCTAAGCCCAAGCGAGAGGAAAACATCAGGGCGCAAGGTTCTTGCTCTCCGGGTAACAGTCCATGTTCCAGCAGAACTTCAGCTTCAGCTTTACTGCAAATGCCAACCAAACAAGAATGCTCGTCCCACTGGCCAGATTGAAAATGGCGATCGGGCATTTCTGTTTCCACCACAAAAACCAAATCAACTTCCCCCGTGAGCGGGTTGCCAGATATGCCAATAAACCGAGTATTCGTGTCATTTAAGGTCATAGCAACATTCACTTCTTCCCACAATTCCCGTTGAGCATCTTGATAAAAATTGATGTCTTGAACTCTAGGAGAAAATGTAGCCCAACCCGCCACAAAATTGAGAACGCCTGTGTAATCCAATGAAGTCGATCGCCTACCAATGTAGACGTTACCATCTGCCGTCAGAGGAACCACCGCAACCCCAATTCCCCTAGCAAAATAGGCGTAGGGATCTTGGTAAGTTGTCAGTCCGCGCATCATTAGCTTTAGCGATTCCAACGAAGGACGAGTCAAATCCAGACGACAGCGCGGGTAGCTAGTGGGCCCAACTTCCAGGATGAGCGTGTCTTGACACAGAGACCAGAATCCAGCCACTCCAGCCCCAGACCAGCGGACTTTGCGATCGTCATAGCTGCTGGGTTTAGTGCCATCTGCGAGTAGACCAATACGAATCTGGGGATTAATCACCGCTTCCAAATAAGCATGGAACTGCGTGTCAAGCGGCTCATCATTGAGATTTTGAGGACCGTGTCCCTCCCGCACCTGAATTCGGGTTACGCCTGCCACCTCATCGGGATGGATCAAATGAAGAAAGTCGCGACCTGCAATGAGCGCCTCAGATAACGCTTTACCCTGGGGCAAATCTGCCACAGCCGCAACTACCTGCTGACGGCAGGCAAGATATTCGGAGGTTTGGGAGAGGGGAGATTCAAGCACTTTCCAATCGCTCACAAAGCTGATAAAACTGGTGAATTTCGGCGATGATAAAATCTAGTTCTTCATCAGTCAAACTATAAGATGATGGCAAAGAAATTCCTCGCTCATAAGCAGATGTACTGACGGGATAGCTCATGCTGGGATCGAGCCAGTCTTGATAGCAAGGTTGAAGATGAAGCGGACAGAAAAATAGTCGGGTTTGAATTCCCCGATTGGCTAAATAGTCAGCCAGTTCAGCCCTGTTTTCCGTCAAGAAAGAGGTAAACCAGTGGACTGGCTTACACCGTGGATCCATAAAGATTGGCTTCAACTCGGGCACATCTGCTAAACCAGCCATGTAAGCTTCATAAATTTGCTGTTTGCGCTTAATAATTGCAGGTAGCTTTCTGAGCTGGGCAACACCAATGGCTGCCTGCATTTCTGTCATGGAAAAATTAAAGCCAATATGTTCATGGACAAAGGTGCCGCGACGCGATCGCCCATGATTCTTAAGCCGACGGCAAGTCTGGGCAATAATATCACAGTCGGTGAGAATAATTCCACCTTCACCACAGGTAATCGTTTTGTTGCCATAGAAGGAAAAGGCACCTGCGTCTCCGTAATAGCCGACATGACGATCTTTAAACTCCACTCCAATCGCCTGTGCTGCATCTTCAATTACCTTCAACTCAAAGCGCTTAGCAAAGGCGAGTACCGCATCCATATCTGCACTTTGACCGTACAAATGGACAGGCATAATCCCTTTGGTCTTATCATTGACCAGCGCTGCGGCTGCCTCTAGATCGATGCACAGGGTATCTGCCCTAACTGGGCAAAAGACGGGCTTAGCCCCTGCCATAATCACCGCATTCGAGGAAGCAACAAAGGTCAGGTTGGGAACAATCACCTCATCTCCATGACCAATATTCAAAGCCTTGAGGATGCAGTATAAGGCAGCAGTACCGTTGCAAACAGCAATTGCGTGCTTTGCCCCCGTTAAAGCTTTAATGCCAGCTTCAAACTCCTCTGTCACCTGATTCTCGGTTAAGTAGGTTGATTCCATCACCCGCTTAACTTCTTGCCATTCACTATCGTCAATCCAAGGTTGAATTTGAGGGATCATACAATTGTATTTGGTTAGAGGATATTTCTGAAGTAAATCTTCTCAGTCCTACTTCCTTAAAGGATGAAACAGGGATATGCGAGAAGGGATCTACGCTAAATCATTTAGGCAATCATAATCCCTCTGTTGTCACTTTTGGTAGATAATATTTTGGAACTAATGGTTTATCTGTACTCCCAACTGTTGTTTATACGAAGCCGTAAGCCTTACAGGGCGGTCATCCTAGTATTGGCAGATTTATTTGCTTGTTAGCTTCTGAGCAGACTTTGATTAAAATGGTTGCTTATGAAGGCTCTGGCTTTGGGCCGCTAAAACCCCCCAAGATTTTGTCCGGACTATTCGTTTGTAAGGCTTTCGCCTGGCGAAAAATAAATTATTGAGAATGGCTAAAATCCCGATCCCGCAAGGCGAAAGCCTTTTTTTATGGTCAAAGTGACATACTAGGGATTATGATATTATCTCATCAGCCGTTCCACACTGACAGTAGCATCCATCCATGCTGGCAAGTCTTTTCACGATACGCCGGGAGTGTGGTGGTTTAGGTACTATAGCGATCCTAAATCATTTGTGAATTTCTTACTCCCTCCCCTTACTAAGGGGAGGGCTGGGGTGGGGTAAAAAATTTACGACTCCTGCAAGGATTGCTATATACCAATTCCTGAGCGACGAAATCTTCCTCTTTTTATTGATTCTAATTACCCATGACCGTAATGTCTCATTCTCCTTGGTGGAAGTCTGCTGTTATTTATCAGACTTATCTACGCAGCTTTCAGGACTCGAACGGAGATGGCATCGGTGATATCCCTGGCATAATCCAGCGACTGGATTATTTAGAATGGCTTGGGATAGATGCCATCTGGGTGACACCATACTATCCCTCTCCCATGGCCGATTTTGGTTATGATGTTAGCGACCATACAAATATTGACCCGGTTTTTGGAACCCTTTCAGATATAGATAGCTTGATAGGAAATTTGCACGATCGCAATCTCAAGGTCTTGATTGACTTTGTTGCCGCGCATAGTTCAGATCAGCACCAGTGGTTTATTGAATCCCGCAGTTCGCGTTTTCATCCCAAGCGAGACTGGTACATTTGGAAAGATCCAAAGCCAGATGGTAGTCTTCCCAATAATTGGCTAGGACGTTTTGATGGGCTTTCTGCCTGGGAATGGGACGATAAAACAGAGCAATACTATCTACACTCGTTTCTCAAGGAGCAACCAGATATCAATTGGCGCAACCCCGATGCTAAACAGGCGATGTTGGATGTACTACATTTTTGGTTGCAGCGAGGCGTGGATGGAATTCGAGTTGATGCCGCCTATCGCGCCTTCAAGGATTTGCAGTTTCGAGATAATCCGGTGAATCCCGACTGGCATCCCGGCATGGAACCATCGGATCGCCTGTTTGAAGTCTTCAGTAAGAATATACCGGAAATTCACGATTTCAATCGCATACTGCGGACGCTTGTAGATGGGTATGACGATCGTCTTTTGATTGGTGAACTGTACAAGTCACTAGAAGAAATTGTCAAGCACTATGGACTAAATGACGAACTTCATTTACCGCTCAATTCCGAATTGATGTCATGTCAGTGGAACGCAGAGTCCGTCCGAGAAGTTGTCGATCGTTACGAGAGACTGCTGCCCGAAGGTGCATGGCCCAATTGGACATTGGGCAATCATGACAAGCATCGCGTCGCCAGCAGAATTGGGATTTCTCAAGCCAAAATCGGCATGATGTTATTGCTAACCCTTCGCGGTACACCAACGATCTACTACGGAGAAGAACTGGGAATGGAGGACGGCTGGATTCCCTCCGAGCATATCCAAGATCCTTGGGAAAAAAAATCTCCTGGTATTGGGGTTGGACGCGATCCAGAGCGCACACCGATGCTCTGGGATGGCTCTGCTAATGCCGGCTTCTGTTCAGAATCAGTCCAGCCCTGGTTACCCATCACTCATGACTACAGCAATATCAATGTCAAGGCCCAGAAGCATGACTCTCGGTCATGTCTCTCACTCACCCGCGCACTGTTGCGCTTGCGTCGGCAACAACCGGCACTGCAGCTTGGTGACTACATTTCTTTATACTCACCTTCACAGCTTTTCTGCTATCGACGCTTTGACGAGGAATCGGATCTCCTTGTGGCTTTGAACTTCAGTTCTGAATACCAGGAATGGATATTACCGATCGAGTTTCGTAACCAGTCAAAAGTTCTCCTCTCTACATTCATGGACCGCCAGGGAGGGCAACTGGGACACACCCTTGAGCTACGAGGAAATGAAGGTCTGATCCTCCAGCGCAGCCATCAATCGCAATCACCTCATACCGAGGAGAAAAGATGATCTATTAATGTATTGCTAATGTATAATCATCAAAGCTTTGCAGCTCCCATCCTCCTAAACTATTCCCACTCCTCCTTGTTATCATGAATACTGAGCGCACGATCGTTTTCTCCACAAAGCATCAAGTGACCATGAAAGATCTGGTCACGCCAGATATTGGCAAAGATTCGGTGTTCATGGATTTATTTCAGCAGGTAAAACCCTACACAATGACCAGCGTAGAGGCACTCTTTGCGCTTTATACATCGGTGAACTATGTACTCGATCGCGAGATACCCGGTGATATTCTGGAGTGCGGAGTTTGGAGAGGAGGAAGTGCTTTGCTTGCTGCCTTGATTATGAAAGCGCGAAACGTTAGCGATCGCCAGCTATATCTGTACGACACATTTCAGGGTATGCCAACCCCCACTGAATTTGATGTGGACAAATATGGACGTACCGGCTTTGAAATGATGGAGCAATATGGGGACAACACTGGTTGGTGTTACGCTTCATTAGAAGATGTTCAAGCAGCGTTCTCCGTCCATAATTTTGATTTTGAGATTCATTTTGTTCAAGGAGATGTCATTGAGACATTGGAAAGAATTAAGCCAGAAACCATCTCTGTTCTGCGTCTAGATACCGATTGGTATGAATCCACAGCCGTTGAGTTTCAGCTTCTCTACCCTCGGCTATCGACAGGGGGCGTTCTGATCGTTGATGACTATGGTTGTTGGGCTGGATCGCGTAAAGCCACGGATGACTACTTCCATGAGGTGCCTGGGCCAATGCTGACACGCATTGATAAGGAAGTGCGCCTTGGAATCAAAATTTAGACTGATGATTTCCCAGTAAACTGTGGGGGGTCTAGTGAACTGTCCTGGTAACATATCTATCAGATTAGGAATAGATTTAAAAATAGATATGTTGCCCAATTTTAGAAATGCAGTGCACAGTCTGTATAAGTGGAAGCAAGAAATGAAGCGAGTTGAGGCTTATGCAAATTTCTGAAGAACCTGTTTTCATCACCTTGTGCGACGCAGGTAGTCCGCGCGTCCAGCCACTGTATTCATCATTGCAGGGTAACTTGCGTATCCTCGATAATTACTGTCCGCGACTGGGACTCCTCTCCAAGATATTCAAGGTTCGCGACTTCTTAGCTTCGGATACCGATATTGCTGACGACGCAATCATCGTCTTTACCGATGCCTATGATGTCCTGTGCATTCGTTACGATCCTGCCGGATTGGCAGCAGATTTCAGTGCCACAGGTAGAGATATTATCCTCAGTGCCGAAACTGTATTCTGCCACCACAGTGCCGATGTACTTCCCTTCTTTTTGTCTAACTATTTAGGGCATCCAGCAAAGTATCTCAACGCTGGCTTTATCATTGGCTACAAATGGGCTTATCTCCGTATGCTTAACTATATTGCCAGTAATTTTGTGGATAAATACATGATGGATTGCCGTCAGAATGACCAGCGTGTAATTTCGCGATTTATGTTAGAAAACTCTGAACTGGGTCTGTTGAACATGGATATCGACAGCAGGTTCAAATTATGCTATACCCACACCTACGACAATAATCCACTATGCTGTGACAATTTGGCGTCTTATTTTGTCCATGTAACCTGGCTGGCCCTGGAAATACAGAAACAAGCCTACGATGAGATACGGAGAGTTTTCAACATTTAGAAATTGCAGCAGGGCTGATTCAAAATTGGTCAAATGAGCCTGGAAATCAAAACCCTGCCGTAGAAATGGAGCCTTCCTGATCAATCAATATCTATAGAATAACAAGTAATGAAACTTGTCATTGTACGCCATGGGGAAACTGAGTGGAATGTACAGAATAAGGCTACGGGGCAACTCGATAGTCCATTGACACCCAAAGGAATCAGGCAGGCCCATGCCATTGCCGATCGCTTACTGCGTTTTTCATTCACTACTGTTTACAGCAGTGATCTGGGTCGTGCTGTTCAAACAGCCAATATCATTGCTGAAGTATGTGGAAAGAAAGTCATTTTTGACCCGCAATTACGAGAGTGGAACATGGGAATATTTGAGGGATTAACAGTCTCTGAAATGCACAAGAAGTTTCCACAGTATCGGCAAGACTATGAACGTATTGGCTTTGAATACGTCATCCCAGAAGGAGAAAGTTTAAGACAATGTAGGGACAGAGGCTGTCGTGTCCTGAATGCGATCGCTGAACGACATTTAGATGAAACTGTTATGGCGATCGCTCATGGTTGTCTCTTGATGGTTTTTTTTGAAATGGTGCTTGGTCTCCCACCTGGAAATAGTTGGCGCTTCAAGCTGTATAATGCGAACCTCTGCATTTTTGAGTATGTTAACGGGCGCTGGAGTCTTATTGTCTGGAATGATGTGAGTCATCTCGAAAATATAGAAACCTTCAGTAAGGATTCAGGTATAAGCTTGAGGAATTAAAGAAGGGGTCTGTACAGTAGGGTTAACCATAGCTTGTAGAGATTGTTGAAATTGACGCTTAATACTACTTCCTTCTCTTTTCCAGCTCACAGACATAAAAGTCTTCAAGTTGTTGTATGTGATTCTTTATGTCGTATCGTTGGGCACAGAGAAAAGCGTTGTTAACGATCGTTTCTCTAAGGCACGAATCGCTTAAGAGTGCTAATATCCCCTGGGCAATTTGAGCGCTGTTCTTGTAATCCACAACCCAGGCATTCTCTTTGTGTACAGCATGATCCAAAGCACTACCTGCAAGAGTAATAACAGATGGAACTCTGGAAAGCATTGCTTCTACATAGACTTGGCCGAACGTCTCTTGAATAGAATCGGTAGGCACATGAACAAAAACATCAAATAATCTGAACAGGGCAAAAAGATCCTCTTCAAATGGGATTTCAATATAGCTATGCTCAGGCAATTGCGCCAACTTGTCTGCGATGCTGATAATATCCTCGTATTGAGGCGCAACGATGTCTTCTTTACCCGCATTACGAATTTGCTCCTCCAGGTTGGCACGATTTGTATGTGTCCCTGAAAGAACTAAGATTGCATTGGGATAAGCTTCGAGAACCTGCTTGTGTGCTTCAATGACGTATTCAACTCCTTTCCATCTGACATACCTCGCAGCCATACCGATAACAGGGCCGTGATGATTTTCTAGATACTTAGAGCGCAATTTATCAATGCGCGCACTGTCTACATTCTCAAATTCACTAATATCAAATCCCGTTGGTATCACTGTGATTTTCTCATTTGGTATGCCGTCTTCTATCATGCCTTGTTTGCTTGTGTTGGTAACACCAATAACATTGGTGGCACATTCCCATATCAAGCGATGCTTGCTTGGAGCATGACGCGAATAGTATTTAATCGAAGGATGTTCCCTGGTGAAGATTCGTACTGGAATATGGGCGTAATAAGCAGCTTGCATTCCAGCCAAGCTGCCGGCGAACCAATGAGTATGAACAATATCGGTTTTATTTCCGATCAAGTGTTCATAGATAAATTTGACGATCTCTGGGGTATTGCTATAATCCTGATAGGAAGCAACAGTGCAAGGAACATTAATCTGGCTTAAAAAGGAGATCATAGGATCGCCTTCATTAAGAATGATATAGTCAATTGCGAACTTACTCTTATCGATACATTTGGCGACCAATTCAAAGGGAACCCAACGAATATGGTGCGTGAAGATATAGGTAATTTTAATTTTCTGCTCTGGTCTGGTCATAACTGTGGAACTGGTAGTCTTTGTATAGGTGATTAGGTATATTGGGATTCTCTAGCCACCTCTGGCGGAAATAGGAGCGATAGCTAGCACAAGTCTTCCTCTTGCAATCTACGGAAGCCCTTCAGTCACGGGACAATGTAGTTATACTGAATTTTACCAGAAGAGGCACAATGTGAAGTTAAATCTCCATTAAAATCGACATTGTTGTTTAAAAGAAATATCCTTTCGGCATTTTGGGAAATAGTAAAAGAATATCTGCAGGGTATTCAGGGAGAATAATTGAAGGGTTCAAGGAGGATTTGGGATCGACTCCCTCTCTTGAGGTACAGATAGAACTGATCGAATCTTTGTGCTGCTGCGAATCAAGCTTAGAGATGTGTAGATTTCCTAGTGTACTTTCCCCTAAACAACGGATTCAGGCTTAAATGGGCTACACTTGGCGCATGATTATTGCTACACAGCGCATCCAACAAGTCCTTTGTGCTGTCTGCTCGTTTTTTGAACTGGCTGTGCAACTCACCTCGGAACTTTTGGAATTCAGTCTCGGCGTACATTTTTGAGACACTGATTTTGAGATAAGTTTTGTAACAGTTTGTGGTGGCGTTAAGCCTGTTTATGGTTGGAGGGGATGTTGCAAAAACGGTCGTTTTTGCGGCAGTTTGTTTGCGAAAAGTTATATCAAGCCGGTACGATGTTTGAGTTGTGAAGGGTGGATGAGGCAATTATTAAGTAAACTCAGCGAGATTTTAATTGATTAATGCGCTCGTGCTGTAGGGGCGGGTTTTACCAACAATATGGGAGGCTCACAAACAATCTATAAAAACCAGCCTTCGCCCAACCACTAACCCAGATTAACATGAGGTTCGAGCCTATTCAAAAAATATCAATTCGGATTGGTTCTTGGGGTGGGCGGGTTTATTATATTGTTCATTTCTGACATTGATGGTTGGTTAAACCCGCCCCTACAGATTTTGCCAATAGTTAATAACTATTGCAGCGGCAAAAATACCGTCATCACCTCCCCCTTTTGGGGCCGCTGGCGAATTACCAACTTCCCGCCAGCAGCCCGAAATAAATTCTTAGTCACGCTCAAATTTAAACTCAAACTTCCCGTCTCCGGCTGCACCATCAACAAAGGCCCGATCGAGCGCAAAGGACCATTCGCCTTAGCTGCACAAGCCGATCCGCCATTATCTTCAGGTAGGTGTTCCGATTCCAACTGCAACTTTAACTGATCGCCGGCCAATGTCACCTCCACCTGAATGCGACTCCCCGAGGGCAATGTTCGAGTAAAATTCTCAATCAAATTAGTTAAAACCTGATCTAACATGGTCGGATCGCTGACTACTGCTGGCAATTTTTTCGGCACAATAACTTCCAAAGTGTGGTTGCGCACAGCGGCCTGTTTTTGCCAGCGGGGAATGCTATTTTGCAGCACTTCGCCGAGAGACATGGCTGTTAGCTGCACCCCGGAATTTTTAGCTTGCGACATTTCCAATTCTACGGCGCGGAAAATTAAACCGAAGCGATCGATCTGAGCGGTACACTCAGCATCAATCATTTCCAAACGCTTGACTACCACCGAATCGAGTTTGGGACGTTTCAGCAACAATCGAGTCAGGGTGCGAATGGTAGCCAAAGGTGTGCGGACTTCGTGGGCGATCGCCTGTAGCAATTCCACCTCTTTAGTAGCCAGAGGAATTGGAGATTTGCAGTTGATATCTGTAGCCGATAACTTTTGATGCCTCTGGTTCAAACCATCATCAATTCTTTCATCCTTCACCCGACCGGATTCCTCGATCCTGAGCGGCAAATTATGCAACAGCAAGCGGGTGAACTGCATCACTGTTTGATAGTTTGGAGCCACAGGCGAAAACTGCTGGAACAGGGCGTCTAATTTAGTAGAATTATTAGTTAATTGGTTAACTGGCAAATGGAAGCCACCGTCAGAATTGGCAAGCAAACAGTCGCTTTCAGTCACCCGGCGTCGCAAAACTTCCCAAGCTTTGGCGACTACTTGCGGGTCGAAAGAAAATAGAAAAGCCGGAATTCCCGCAGAATTTTCACCCAAAACCATCACCAGGCTAAAACTAGCAGTTAAAACCAAACAAAACTGCTCGTTCGCCAAAGGATCGCCGATCGCCAAAGCCAAAGCCGGGGCCGCCGCAGGCGCTGATGCTTGCACCTGGGCCGCCGGCAGTAAAGCTAAAGTTTGTCTAGCACGAAAAGACCACAAAGCTGCATCGTTGTCGGGAATACTGGTAAAAATCCAATTGGCAAAGCCGTTGGCCCTCTCAGGGTCAGTCAAAACGGAAGATGGGCCCGACAACACCAATCCCTGACAGGAATGGGGGATTGTCGATCGAGAATTTGCTCGATCGGCATCTGTTTTTTGTCCGGGTTTTTGCCGATCGAGCATTTGATTCAAAGTTGCGATCGCCCCGTACCATTCCTGTTCAGCTTTCAGCCGAGAAGTCCCACGGCTGCCAGGGCACCGATGGCGGTTGTTTTCTCCGGCCAACTTAGCATCAAAGAGACTGAGGTCATTTTCTTGGCCTTCGGAGGCTAAAATGTCGCTTATTGTCGGTAAAAAGTAAGTATTCATAGTAGTTATAAACCCACCTTCACAGGCATGAAGCATGAAGTATTTATGTATAGGAAAGTTCAGGAGTTAGGAGTCAAGCACCAGCAAGATGAAAAAATCCCGCATAATTTCTTGCGCCTTCCTCCTAACTCACAGGATAGCCACATTTGTCAACTAACGATATTGGCAGAACCGTACCAATAAGCCGCAATCTCCGCGCTTGGGGCGATATTTTACACGATCGCCCTGACAAAAGTGCAAAATGAAGTCAGTTAAACACCGTGCTTTCCTTATGCCTACCTCGATCGCCGACTCGAAAAATCTGCTGTCAGACTTAATGGCACGCTATCGCAACCAAGTAGATTATCTGGCAATTCGACTCGAAGAAGCCGAAGGCACCGACATCCTGCTACGAGGCGAAAAAATTGAAACCCTCAGCGAAGGAGTCTCAATTGGTGGTCAAGTCCGAGCTTGTCACAAAGGCGGCTGGGGCTTTGCCAGTTTTAACCGACTTTCCACCCTCGCCGAAAGAATCGAAGAAGCCATCGCCGCGGCTAAACTCATTGGCGAAGAAGAAACGATTCTGGCACCAGTGACCCCAGTACAAGACATTTGCTTGCTGCCGCTGACAGGAACAGACCCGCGTCTGGTTCCCCTCATTGACAAAAAGCAATTGTGCGATCGCTACGCAGCCATTCTCCGCAGCATTGACCCCCGCATCGCCACCATCTCCGTGCGCTACGGCGACAGCACCCAGCGCATCATCCTCGCCACCTCCGAAGGCACCATGCTCGAACAAGGTTGGGCAGACATGGAAATGCGCTTTGCGGCCACAGCCCGCAGCGGAGAAACCGTACAAACCGGCCGCGAAACCACCGGTTCGCGCAAAGCCTACGAAGACTTAACCGATCTCGATGTTCAAGTTCGCAGCGCCGCCCAGCGCGCCGTAGATTCCTTAGCCTTACCCCCCGTCCAAGGCAATAGCTACACCGTCGTCATCGACCCAATTCTGACCGGATTGTTCGTCCACGAAGCCTTCGGGCATCTTTCCGAAGCCGACATGGCCTACGAAAATCCCGACATTTTGGAAATTATGACCCTCGGCCGCCAGTTCGGCCCAGAAAACTTGCAAATTTTCGACGGTGCAGCGCCCGAGGGACACCGGGGCAGCTATTTATACGACGACGAAGGTACTCCGGCGACTACTACTCAGTTAATTAAAGACGGCGCTTTAGTCGGGCGGCTGCACTCGCGGGAAACTGCGGGCAAATTGGGAGAAACGCCTACTGGCAATGCTCGCTGTTTAAATTATCACTATCCGCCGATCGTCCGTATGACGAATACTTGGATCGAACGGGGTGACACGCCAGTGGCTGACTTATTTTCTGGTATCAAAGAAGGAGTTTATGCGCGCAATTGGCAAGGCGGCATGACTAACGGCGAAATGTTTACTTTCAGTGCAGGCGAAGCTTGGATGATCCGCGACGGAAAACTAGACAATCCGGTGCGGGATGTTACTCTTTCGGGTAATGTTTTCAGCACTTTAGCCGATATTGAGGCGATCGGCGACGATTTCTACTGGGATGAATCCGGCGGCTGTGGCAAGGCAGGACAAAGCGGTTTGCCCGTGGGCTGTGGCGGCCCCAGTTTGCGGATTCGCGATGTCGTTGTTGGCGGTGAAGCTGCGGAAGAAGATTAAAGCTGCAAAAGTTTAAAAAATAAAGGTAAAGCGCAAGATTCCTACTCGCGCTTTACCTTTATTTTTTGAGTGCAACATGGAGCGCCCGTTTGTGGCATCTGATATCTTGAGGATCCTTGGCGAAAAAACCCCAATAGCCAAAATTTATATGTTGAGTCGTCCAATACCGCTAAAAAATCGGTTTTTTGGTACGAAGTACGTAAGTCCCCCATTAATGGATCGAAATTTCCAATTTTTCTCCTCCTAGCACAATTTTCGATTTTGCCATTCTCCCACCCTCCCCCTAATTCGCAACAGACAACTATCGATTTTTTAGGCTTTATCTTCCGCTACCTCGTTCTGGCGCTGTATCTTTATCTTTATCTTGCTCTTTATCGTGAACTGCGTACAAGCTCTGAGTGTCAGCTAGAACTGTTAAAAATTCTGGACTCGGGTTGTCTTGAGCAAAAAATGTCGATCGAGTTTCTAAGCTTTGAGCGTTAACTGCGGTGGCGGTCAGTAACAGGCTTGACATCAAGAGAGAAGAGTAAACGCGCATAATAAAATTTGGTGTTTGTATTTTCCACTTCTTGATACGCAGCCTGTACTCTGCTATCCGGGGAAAAAAAAATGAATTGTCGCGAAACCATCAATTAGTAATTAATGGCATCGGCAATTTTTTTGAGTTTTTGTTAAAAGCGGATAAAACCCCTCATCTAGCTCGCCCGTTCGCTTGTAAGCTCGAGTTGCCTGCTGCTTGCTCGCAAGCAGCAGAATTCAACCGCTGGAATTTTCTTGAAACACTCTTCAAACAACGAAACTAAAACCGCAAATTGTAAATCTTTACTACTTTTATGATTAACTTCATAATTTATTCATGTGAAGCCGCAACCCAGGGTTTAAAGACCAAACAGGAGAGTACCCAGGCGCGCCATCAGCACTCTACATATAAATATCTTGGTGAATGAGATTCCTTAAGGGGGGCAATGCCTAATTTTTCACATTAACTTTATAAATGGTTGCCATTGTATTTTTAAATGAATTGTGAACCTTTTATCTTTTCTTTTCTTGTCTTTTCTTCTCTTATTTTTTATTCTCTTGTTTTGTGACAAGAGCGCTGACGCGCCACTCCGAAGGACGAGTCGAAAGCGGTTCGTTAAAAAAAAGCTTGTTCACCAATCAGGAAAGGTTGCTATAGGGTGTTTGGGAATGAAATGTGAACGTATATTGGGTCGTCCAAGCGGTGCGCGAGCCACGGTTTAAGACACGCTACTGGTGACATAAGTTCATCGTCGCGCCTCACACACCCTACAAAAAGAAACCGGGTTTTTAAACCGATATTGCGGAGTCCATCTCAAATCTCAAATCTCAAATCTCAAATCGACTGACTTGCGTATCTACCTGTAAGAACAGCGAGTCGAGGGTTGACGAGTTGTCCAAAACAACATCAGCTTGTTGACACTTTTGAGCTAGCGATAACTGGGTGTTAATGCGGGCATTAGCTCGATCAAAACTCAGCCCGTCTCGCTGCATCAGCCGTTCTAACTGCACTCCGGGCGAACAGTACACCACCCAAATTTCGGTACACAAGTCAGTCATGTTAGCTTCAAACAGCAGCGGCACTACCAAAACCAAAGTTAACGTGTCAGCCCTGGTGCAGAAACCGGGTTTTTTTTCAACAATACTTCGTTCTAGCTTTTGATGACCGTGAAAAAACCCGGTTTCTTGAGTCTTTGTACCTAAATCCTGTGTGCCTTGGGATACCGGACTCAATGCAGCAATGCAGCTTTGAGTTTCCTCAACTAATCGGCGGCGGACGTAAGGGTGAATCTGTTGTTCTAACCACTGCCGATCGAGAGCGTTACAAAAAATAATATTTCCCAACTCTGCCCGATTTAAATTGCCGTCGGGGAGCAGAATACCAGCGCCGTATCGTTCTACAATAGACTCGAGTATTGGCGAACCTGGATGGACAGCTTCGCGGGCGTAAATATCGGCATCTAAAATCCGAAATCCACAGGCATCTGCCAGATAATTAGATATCGCGGTTTTACCGGTGGCGATGCCCCCAGTTAAACCGATCAGACGGATAATTCGATCGCTCATAATTTTCTCTGTTTAAACTTCCTGTGTTTCGACACTTAGTGTCAGTCTTTGCTATGTTGGTCACACAATCAAAATTAGACGGAAAATTGGAAATTTGCGATCGAGAGTTCGCGTTAGGAAGTGTGAGCATTGGGGTGCGATCGACTGTTTTTTACGCAAAATCTCAATTTTTCACTCGAATCAAGGTCTAGACCGAGGCAAACTTATGAATGCTCAACGTGCTGTGCGATCGATTCTGGCCGCAATTCCCCTTGCTGGATTTTTGATATTAGATTTTTTCCCCAACCTGGTTTTCCTCAAAGAAAATAGCAGCGGATGGGTGATTGTGGCAATTTATCCCCAATCTCAAATTGCTGCGGCCGGGCCTATTATTCCAGCACCAGCATCAGACGGCACGGGAACCTCCGTCACTCCCGCCCCGGGTACAGGGTCGCCCACTCGCTACGACATTACAGGCGGCACACCCTCCAGAGACGGAGCAAATGTATTCCACAGTTTTACTCGATTCGGTCTGAATTCTGGCGAAACTGCCAATTTCATCTCCAACCCAACCATAAAAAATATCCTCGGCCGCGTTGTCGGGGGCGACGCTTCCTTAATTAACGGTCTAATTCAAGTTAGTGGCGGCAATTCTAACTTGTTGCTGATGAATCCCGCAGGCATCATCTTTGGAACGAATGCTCGACTCGATGTGTCCGGGTCTTTTTTAGCTACCACCGCTAGCGGTATCGGTTTTGACAACGGCTGGTTCAACGGTACAGGGGCGAACGACTACCCGGCCCTAGTCGGAGCGCCGAATGCTTTTGCTTTTGGCGCACAGCCGGGGAGTATTGTCAATGCCGGTAACTTGGCTGTCGGCACGGGGCAAAATTTGACTTTGCTGGGCGGTACGGTCATCAGTACAGGGCAACTTTCAGCCCCGGGCGGTCAAATTACTGTGGTGGCTGTTCCGGGGGAAAATCTGGTGCAGTTGAGTCAAGAGGGACTTTTGCTGAGTTTAGAAGTTTCTCCAGCAGCCGGAGTGTCGGGTTCGCAAGTTCTTCCCTTCTCTCCCCTGACTTTACCTCGGCTACTCTCGGGCCCTGGTGCCGCTGAGGCTACGGGTATAACTACGAACGATCGCGGTGAAGTCGTGCTCACGGGCGGGCAAACAGTGCCAGCAGGTGCTGGCACTGCTCTGGTATCGGGTGCTGCGGACGTGTCTGCCAGGGGGGGCGCGGGAGGAAGCGTGAACGTGTTGGGCGACAAGGTAGGGCTATTGTCCGCGAAGGTTGAGGCTTCGGGGCCCGACGGCGGCGGAATGGTGCGCATCGGGGGAGATTACCGAGGCGAGGGAACTGTGCCGAATGCAACAATGACTTACGTGGATGGCAAAAGCTCGATCGCTGCCAACGCAACAGGCGCAGGCAACGGGGGCCGAGTTTTTGTCTGGGCGGACAACACAACAGCATTTTTGGGCAGCATTAGCGCCAAAGGCGTTTCTGCAACTGACACCGCAGGTGTTGGCGGGTTTGTAGAAGTTTCGGGCAAGCAAAGATTGATTTTTAACGGTACTGTCGATACTTCCGGGACAAACGGTTTGGGGACTTTGCTGTTAGATCCAGAGAATATCTTAATTACAGATTCTGTAGAAGGTACGGGCGATGCGGCAATAATTGCCAACAATAATATTTTGGCAACAGGAACGCCACTAGGGCAGCAAAACAATTCTGAGCCTTCGCTGAGAATTTCGGCTAGAGCTTTGGAAAGTATGTCGGCTACGTCAAATGTGGTTCTCGAAGCGCTCAATGATATTACAATTGCTGATTTGGCGGACAATCAGTTGAGCTTTCAAGCAACTACTGGATCGGTAACATTGAGAGCAGATGCCGATCGCAGTGGGGCGGGTGTTTTTTCGATGAATGCGGCCGATACAATTAGCACGGCTGGCGGCTCGATCGCCCTGGAGGGCAACCAAATTACGGCAGGCAATTTGTCGAGCAACGGCGGAAATATTAGTTTGATTAGTCCGGGTTCGACCGTTGCCAACAATATTTCTTCATCCAATCCCAGCACCGGCAGCAGCGGAAATATTGTGATCCAAGGCCTGAACGTAACGGCCCAAAAACTTGATGCCAGCGGCCCGGAAGCGGCGGGAAATGTAACTGTGACAGCTCAGAATGTTCTGGGAGTGAGCTTCGTCGCAGGGGGTGCGGGAAATATTACTTTGACTGGTAATGAAATTAATTTTAAAGGTGAGAAAAATTCAGTCAGTGGCACTGGCTTTTTGGTACTACAACCTTGGAGTCCAGGTCAAAATATTGCGATCGGCGGTTCTGGAGATGTGGGCACTAATATTTATTTGAATCTCACGGCAAAGGACCTCGGAAGTTTGCAAAATGGGTTTGCTGGAATTACGATCGGTCGCAGCAACGGTATCGGTTCGATTCTGATTGCTAACGATTTGACATTTTATGACTCGCTAATTATTCAATCGCCGGGGGGTTTGGGAACAATCACTACCACAAGTTCCTTGACAGGGGCCGACAATGCCTCAATTACTCTTAAAGCTGACGGCAATATCAAAACAGGCAATATTTCTACCAACGGTGAGGAAATTCGCCTCGCCAGCACAACGGGCAATGTCACAACTGGTCAGCTACTTACTGTTGGGGCCCGCACCATCAACACGAATGTCAATTCTTCCCAAGATATGCGCAATTCGGCGGGAGATGTGATCGTTACCGCAGAGGGTACGGTGACTGTGGGTGCGATCGACACTAGGGGCGATCGCGCGGGGAATGTGACGCTGACGGGGCCCCAGGGAGTCACTGCGGGGGCGATCGAATCTAGTGGCTCGAAAACACCGGGAAATATTACTTTAACCGGCAGCGAGATTGACTTGACGGGTGACAAAAATTCGATCGCCAGCAATGGCAATCTGGTGCTGCAACCGACCGATCCAAGTCAAAATATTATAATTGAAGGTTCTAGCGATACAGAAGCTCTGAACTTGACGGCTGCTGAATTGAACACTTTTCGGAATGGGTTTGCTTCGATCGCGATCGGACGTTCTGACGGTAGCGGTGCGATCTCGATTGCTTCTGGAACGCCAAATCCAACGCCGAATTCAACGCCAGTGGCGGTGACATTTCAAGACCCGACGACGATTCAATCGCCCAATGGCACTGGTGCGATCGTGGGAAGGGGTGCGATCGTCGGAACTGATAACGCCACGATCAATCTGATCGGCGGTACTGTGACTGTTGCGGATGTTACCTCGAAAGCGGGGATTAACATCACTAGCACTCAAGGCAACTTGACTGCTGGTACTGTTTCATCTCGATCGGCTTCCGGGGCGGCGGGCCCGATCAACATCCGCAGCGCCGGTGCGGTACAAACGGGCAACATCGATGCTTTTGGTTCCAGAAGCGGGGGAGATATTTCGATTGTGGCGCCGGGGCGGATCGTTACAGGGGTGATCAATTCGAGTTCGCAGTCGGGAAGTGCCGGTTCGAGCAAGATTACCGGGCAGAAAGATGTTGAAGTTGTTTCGATCAAAGCTCGCGGTAATACGGGCGGCGATGTGGAAATCGAGGCTGGGGGAGCGTTTCGGGTTCCGGGAAGAGGAACCGCTGCCGAGCGCGCCGAGGTCAGCATTTCTACAGACGGGCTGGCTCGATCGGGCTCACAGACGCTGCTGCAAAGCACTTGCTCGTCGGGAACCTGCACGGCGGCGACTGTTGGGACGGTTCACTCGAAGCCGAACACTGCCACCTCCTCAACTGCTATCGGGCCGCTGGCGATCGTGCCGAGTCCGGCACCAACTAGCAGCGTGACACTAGAAACTACAGCCAAGTCTCAACAAATTGTAACTCAGGTGAGTCTCCCGGTTTCCGCGTCGGTGCCAAAGATCACTGACGCCAATGTCTCGCCAGAACCCGCTGCTGCGCCTGTTGAGGCGCCGTCGAACGAGACGGAGGCTGGCTTGGTACTGCTGTCGCCGTCGGTGTTAAAAGACAATTTGGGTGCGCCGGAGAGGACAGAAAACGGCAGCTTGCAGGCAACTGCACAGAAGCCGGCAAGTGCGGTAACAGCAGAAAGTATCGGGAATGTGAGGGTTCCTGAGATTTCTCGATCAAGTTCGATCGGGCCAATAAATCCGATCGACGCAGTGCAGCAAAGGGATATAACTCAGGGCCGGGAATTTGAACGTTACTTTGGCGGCAATCTCACTGAAAAGTCAGTCACGCAGCAAAGTATTCGAGATACTCTCAGCAGCGTCAATCGGCTGACTGGGGTTAAACCCGCTATCCTTTACGTGTGGGCGAAAGACAAACATTTAGAACTTGTGTTGTTATTGCCAGACGGCAAAAATGTTTTTAAAAGCGTGCCTGAAAGCCGCGAGACAGTGCTGCAAGTTGCTAAAGAATTCACTAATGCTATCAGAACTCCCAGGAGATTGAATGCTGCTGATTACAAGGAACCTGCCGAGAAACTTTACAAGTGGTTAATTGCACCCCTGCAACCGGAATTGGATGCTAACAACATTGACACCTTGGTGTTTTCGATGGATGCCGGTTTGCGAACTTTGCCTTTGGCTGCTCTTTACGACGGCAAGCAGTTTTTGGTAGAAAAGTACAGTTTGGGGCTGATTCCGAGCTTGAGTTTAACTGATACTCGCTATGCCGATGTTAAGGGTTCTGAAGTTTTAGCGATGGGTGCGTCGAATTTTCCTGCCAAATACGATCAAAATCCTTTGCCTGCGGTGCCGCTGGAAATATCGACAATTGTGGGTAAGATTTGGCCCGGTTCGTCTTTTCTCAATGAAGCTTTTACTTTGGCAAATTTGAAGGGTAAGCGCAATCAACCGCAATACAAAATTATTCATTTAGCTACTCACGGCGATTTTCAGCCTGGGGGGGCTCAAAATTCTTACATTCAGTTTTGGGATACTAAGTTGCGGTTGAATCAGTTGGAGGAGTTGAAGTTATCTAACCCGCAGGTGGAGTTGTTGGTTTTGAGTGCTTGTACTACGGCGGTGGGAGACGAACAAGCTGAGTTGGGGTTTGCGGGGTTGGCGGTACACGCGGGGGTAAAATCGGCTTTGGCGAGTTTGTGGTATGTCAGCGATGTCGGTACTTTGGGGCTGATGACTGAGTTTTACCAGCAGTTGCGTACAGCGCCGATTAAGGCTGAGGCTTTGCGGCAAGCGCAGTTGGCGATGTTGCGGGGAGAAGTGCGGTTGCAAGATGGTTATTTGGTGCGATCGGGCAACAATCAAGCTCTGCCTTTACCGTCGGAGTTGGCCGCCAGGGGCGATCGAAATTTGTCGCATCCTTATTATTGGGCTGCTTTTACAATGATCGGTTCGCCGTGGTAATTCTGAAGGAAGAAGGAAGAAGGAAGAAGGAAGATTAATGCCCAATGCCCAATGCCCAATGCCCAATGCCCAATAACTACTGACTAATCACTATTTGACTCAAGTGTTTGAGGATGCGGAGTACATCATAAAGTTCGTTGCCGGGGTTCCGGGTGAGATACCCCTTAGATGTGCTATATCGAGGTGATTCTCCTTTCACTAATTTGACAAAGATGAAACTTCCGCCTGTAGCAATCATGCCGTAACTAGGTTTGTCCGGGTTGGGATTTGCCAGCATATAAGCTAAGATTTGCGCCAATCCCGCTTCGATCGAAAATGAAACTCGTTTCGATTCTATTACCATCAGCCACAACTGGTCTTTTAAAACTAAAGTATCAAGGCTGCCTTTGATGATAACCCCTTCATCTTCTTCGGAAATTTCGACGGATTTTTCTGGTTTAATGTAGAAAGGATGCAGATAAAACTCGCCTGCAAATAACAGCGGAGAGACGATCGACAAACTAATGGTTTTTTCCAGCATCGGCGGATACTCCAATAAGTTGAAGTAACCCGCTTTAATCTGATCTAGTTGTCGTTTTTGAAAGTCGGTAATTTCTGGTAACTCATCTTGCCATTCTCGGAAAAATTGGTCGTCTGTGACAAGTTGAAGGTCAAAAAGTGTTTTTAATTCTAATGTGATATTTTTAGCTTGAATTGTTTGAACCATAATTCTAGCCTGTTAATTTTATGGGTACTTATAATTTTATCAAATTTCCAGGTAATTATGATGTCCCGTCGAGCGATAATAACAAAATTGGTTCGTAGTGAAAACCCTGAGTCCTTATCCAACTCGCTCGGACTTCCATTCCTCACTACCAGCTTATAACGGTTATTTTACCGAAGATGATATAAGTCAAAATTAAACTCTGCTAATTCCAAATTTTTTGCAAATTGAGAACAAATCCCGGCAAAACATTTTCCCCATAAAGGGTGAGAGGAGATTGTAAAACTTCCACATCTTGACCGGGGCGATAAATTTCAACTTCCCGTTTTTTGCGGTTAGTCAGCCAACCCAAACGGCAGCCATTTTCCATATATTCTTGCATTTTTTCCTGAGTCTTTTTTAGGCTGTCGCTGGGCGAGACTAATTCAATGACAAAATCGGGACAAAGCGGGATGAATTTTTCTCTTTGTTCGGGCGTCAAAGCTGACCAGCGAGATTTTTCTACCCAAGAAGCATGGGGAGATCGATCGGCTTTGTTGGGAAGGGTAAATCCTGTGGACGAATCAAACACTTCGCCGAGTTCGGTTTGTTCGTTCCACAGATCCAATTGTGTAGTCAATTTGACATTGCGTTTCCCTGTCTCTCCTCCGGTTGGCGGCATGGCGATTAATTCTCCGTTGGCGCTGCGTTCTAATTTTAAATCGGGGTTTTCTTCGCACAGTTGGTAAAACTGTTCGGAAGTTAGTTTAATTATGGAGTTGAGGTTTAAGGTTATAGCACTCATAGCACTTTTTTGAAATTTAAAAACAATTGATAACTCAAATTAATTCCAAATTTTTTGCAAATTGAGAACAAATCCCGGCAAAACATTTTCTCCAGAAAGGGTGAGAGGAGATTGTAAAACTTCCACATCTTGACCGGGGCGATAAATTTCAACTTCCCGTTTTTTGCGGTTAATCAGCCAACCCAAACGGCAGCCATTTTCCATATATTCTTGCATTTTTTCCTGAGTCTTTTTTAGGCTGTCGCTGGGCGAGACTAATTCAATGACAAAATCGGGACAAAGCGGGATGAATTTTTCTCTTTGTTCGGGCGTCAAAGCTGACCAGCGAGATTTTTCTACCCAAGAAGCATCGGGAGATCGATCGGCTTTATTGGGAAGGGTAAATCCTGTGGACGAATCAAACACTTCGCCGAGTTCGGTTTGTTCGTTCCACGTCCAGATTTGAGCATTCGCTGTTGAGTTGCTTTTTCCCGTTTCTCCTCCGGTTGGGGGCATGACAATTAATTCTCCGTTGGCGTTCCGTTCAAGTTTCAAGTCCGGGTTTTCTTCGCACAGTTGATAAAACTGTTCTGAAGTTAGTTTTATAATGGAATTGAGGTTTAAGGTGATAGCAGTCATTGTTATTTACCTGCTGTTTTTATAAACGACATTAAGAATTAAAAATGAGTAATCCCATTTTTAATTCTTAATTATTAACTTCTCATTCTACTGCAATTGTTTGATTCTGCTGAGCGCGTCTTGATAGGCACTCGTTCTGCCGCCTTGCTTGTAAAGTTCTGCTGCTTTTTGAAAGTCGGCAATTGCTTTCGGTTGGTCTTTGTTCTCCAGGTAAGCTAAAGCTCGGTTGTAGTAAGCGTCGGCAAAACCGGGATTGGCTTCGATCGCCAGCGTGTATGCTTGAATAGCAGTGGAACCGCGTGTGGGTTCGGGTTGGGGCAAGCCGGCGGTGATAAAAGTGCGGGCATTACCGATATTAAAATACAATTCAGGAGTATATTTGGGCTTGAAAGCGAGTGATCTGTTGAAATCCGCGATCGCCTCCCAAGCATCTCCTTGATCTAACAGCGAAAGTCCTCGAAAATAATAAGCTTGGGCATCTTGCGGATTGGCGGTGGATACCGGGCCGCTCGTTGGGGGAGTATTGTCTACTTTTAACTCGGATTTGTTTATTCCCGCCGCCACCAGCTTCGCGATAAATGTATTGATTGGAACTGCTGCATTAAATCCGGTTTTAATCGGGGCGACTTCGCCGGAACTGGTTTGAGCAAAACCGAATTCCCCTTGTCCGTGTAAACCGATGACTCGGGCTTCGGAGTCAAAAACTGGGCCGCCACTCATACCACTCCAAGTTACGGCTTGATACCGCAAAGTGTAACCTTCTGGGCGGTTACGTGGGCGGCTGGTAACGAGTCCGGGAGAGAGTTCGGGTTCTCGTTCGGCGCCGAAAAGTCCGCCAGTAGCGGGATAGCCGTAAACGAAGATTTGAGTGCCGATGACGGCTAAATCGGAATCTGCGATCGTCGCGACTGGATATTCTTCGGGGCTTTCAAATTTGACTACGGCTAAATCTGGGTCAGTTTCGGCGGTTTGCAAACGGGTGACGGCAGTTGCTTGATAGTTTTTGCCTTTAGACGTGCGAACGGTGTATTTCACGTCTGCTTTTTCTACGACGTGATTGACTGTTAAAACTGTGTAAGTTTTGCCGTTTTTGGCAATAATTACGCCAGAACCGTCTCCGAGGGAACTGTTAATTTGTACTGTCAGCGGCCCGGCAATGCTGGCGACTTCTTGGGGGGTTTTGGCGATTGCCGGTTGGCTGATGACTATGGTTAAGGCTGCGGTAGTTCCTGCTAGCAGGGTGGTTAAGGTGTCGTAACGAGAAAAATTTATATTCATGGCTATTGCTAATTTGTAGTTGGGTAGCGGGATTTGCGGGAGAAAGGGCGATCGATCCTTGGTAGTTTTTTTGTTTTTAGTTTTATTGGTGATTTGACGCAAAGGATCTCGGCTTTGTTCTTTTAGTGATAATTTTACTCGCTTTTTTGTTCCGCGATTCCCTTTTTCACTGTATGGTGCGCACTGCGTACCTTAATTAATCTCCATGCAGGCTGCCCAACTTACTTATTAAAACTAAACAATACATGACTCGAACTCCGTGCTTAATTCTTCCTTAGTTATCGTTCCCCGTGCAACTCGCATGACTAAATCGTATGCTCGATCGTCCGTCAAATTCAGAGCGCAACCATTCAAACGCAAAAAGGTATCTGTCACCGCAAAAGCCGTTCGTTTATTGCCGTCAATAAAGGGATGATTCATCGCGATGTGATAGAGATAGGCGGCAGCTTGTTCGCTAATAGTTGGATGCAAAAATTGACCGCCAAAAGTTGCTTGTGGCTGAGCCAAAGCCGACTCTAACAAACCTTCGTCTCTGACGCCTTGAGTGCCACCAAATCTCTCTATCTGTCTGGCGTGGATACTTAAAACCATACTTTTGCTGACAAAATTAGGAGTTGGCAAGGCGACGGTAAACCTCCTTTCTTTCGCGTTCTGAATCTAGATATGCCTGCCATGCTTTGGCTTCTAGTTTTTGTTGTTCTTCTTCAGTCTTTAAGGAACGGACAAATTCAAGCACTTTCAGCAGCAAGGGTTCTGGTACGTGGTCGAGTTCTTGAAGAAGTTGGTCTTTTGCGGTCATGTTTCTTTCCTCCTAGTTATTTTACAACTATTTTATCCGAATTCATAAAAGTCTTGCAACCTACGAGATACGCGATTATCTGTAAGGATACGGCACTGCCGTGTCCTTACAGATAACTTTTTTAAAATAAGATTACAACAATTTTACAACCAACAGATGAGATAATCAACTACTGTTCGATCGCAATTATACATTTTGATATTCTGCAACCCATTGGACGATCGCCTCAGTCAACCCGTCTAACGTATATTCTTTGGCTTCCATATCTAACTTACCCAATAAATTTTGACAGCTTTTGGAAGTTTCCGGCCCGATAGATGCGATGCAAACGCTTGACAACCACTCCTGAGATCCGGACAATTGCGGGCTTTGTTCTATGAGTTTGCAAAAGTTATGCACGGTTTTTGAACTGGCAAATGTTATGATACTTACGGCTTGATTTTGGAGTGCGGATAGGGCGATCGGATCGATAGTTTCGGGACAGCAAGATTGGTAAGCTGGCACTTCTATTACTTGCGCTCCTTTGGCGGTGAATTCTTTAACTAAAACTTCTCTGCCGCCGCTTTCTACTCTCGGAAATAGGATTTTGCAGTTTTGCAAGTTATCGGGGAAGTTCTCGACTAGGGAATCGGCGACAAAGTTGGGGGGAATAAAGTCTGGTTGTAGAGAGTGCGATCGCAAACTTTCTGCTGTTTTTTTCCCGACAACTGCGATTTTAATACCAAACAAGCTGCGGGCGTCTTTGCCTTTTGCTTGTAATCGTTGAAAAAAGCAGTCTACAGCGTTGTGGGAAGTGAGAATTAACCAGTGAAAGCTTGACAATTGGGCGATCGCACTGTCTAATGGTTCCCAAGTGGACGGCGGCCCAATTACCAAGGCCGGCATTTCGATAACGCGGGCTCCTTGTTGCTGGAGTCGATCGCTAAATTCAGCAGACTGAGAAACCGATCGCGTGACTAAAATAGTTTTTCCTGCTAGCGGCAATTGGCTGTTATTAATGGTGACAGGCGTATCGATCATATTTGTGCTTTCTGGTTGGATTAAATATTCGCGCAATCTGACTACTTCCCCAATTACCATCACGCAAGGCGATAGAGATTGACCTGCTGTTTGCTGTACAATGTTGGAGAGAGTGCCCAGCCAAACTTGCTGTTGGGGGCGGCCGCAATCTCGGATAATGGCGATCGGAGTTTCGGGCGATCGTCCGTGCTTTTGCAATTGCCAGACGATCTCACTCAGATTTCGCCCTCCCATCAATATTACCAAAGTTTCTATCTGCACTAAAGCTTCCCATTCAAGAGCATCCGGTTCGTGGGCGCTCATCACTGCAAAACAGCGGCTCATCACCGGATCTGTCAGGGGAATTCCTGCTAGTAAAGGTGCGGATAGGGCCGAAGAAATTCCGGGTATTACTTCAAAGTCGCAGCCCGCTGTGATTAATGCTTGAATTTCCGAACTGGAGCGACCAAAAATAAACGGATCGCCGCTTTTTAGCCGCACGACTTGTTTGCCTAACTTGCAATGTTCTACCAGCAAACGGTTAATTTCTTGCTGCTGGGTGGAAGGTTTGCCGCCACGTTTGCCGACTTCTATTTTCCGACAAGTTGCTGGGATTAATTCGAGTTGTGGGATGTCGATTAGAGCGTCGTAGATTAAGACTTCGGCTTGGGATAGCAGTTTGTGCGATCGCACTGTCATCAAGTTACAATCTCCGGGCCCCGCACCGACTAGATAAACTTTCCCTTTTTGGTTTTTCACAATTCCTCCTCGATAGTATAGTTTTATAAATATTGCGGTGCTTCGGCGCACCCTACCCTACCCTATAATTTAATCAGACTTTTCAAGCAGCCTGTAGGGGCGGGTTTACCCCTTCCCTTTAACGGTGCAAACAGGTTAAATAAACCCGCCCCCACCCAACGAGATGCACCCGTTACTATTTATGCAGATTATCATCATCACAGCCGCCGATGCAAATTACTTTGAATTGGTGCGAGGTACTATTTTATCGGTGCGGGAAAAACCCGAGGGCGAAAATGTGGCGATCGGTTTTTTCGATCTCGGCTGCACTCCCGAACAGTTGCAGTGGTTAAAAACACAAGTTAATATCATTCAAAAGCCCGATTGGGACTTTGACTTTCCGGGCCAAAATGAAGCCCCTCACTATCTCAAAGGACTTTTAGCGCGTCCGTTTCTCCGTCGATATTTTCCCAATTTTGACATCTACCTTTGGATAGATGCCGATGCTTGGGTACAAGATTGGCAAGCTGTTGAACTGTTAGTTAAAGGCGCCGCTAAACGGGGTTTAGCAGTTGTTCCAGAACTCGACCGGGGTTATTATTTAGCTTACGGCAAACTGCCTTGGTACTGGCAATTTGTTTACCGCGATTATCAGGCCGCTTTTGGCGAAGAAGTAGCCCAACAATTGCACAGCTATCCAACCATAAATGCAGGTATTTTCGCGCTGCAAAAAGACGCCCCCCATTGGGAAATTTGGGCCGAATATCTGGAACAGGGATTGCAGCAGCACGTTTCTTTGATGACCGATCAAATAGCTTTAAATCGGTTAGTTTACGGCACTGAAATGTTTGACAAAACAGAGATGCTCCCGGCTCGATGCAACTGGAGTTGCAACTTTGGTTTGCCCGTTTGGGATAAGCACCAAGCCTGTTTTGTGGAGCCGTATTTGCCACAGGAGGCGATCGGCATTCTGCACATCACTGGCCACAAACACGACTTGGTAAAATTAGCAACAACGGACGGAAATCAAATAGAAATTAGTCTCCGTTACCAACCGAAAAAAAAGCAAAACTATCCTAATTTAACACCAGAAAAAATGACATTACCGCCGTTATCGGAAATCACAAACAATACTTTGCTGCCCGCCGGAGATTACGTCTCGCCCGGATTGAAAGTTATTCTCCCCGATGCGTACTTTCCCAACATGATTGTTGGGGATACTCAGACTTGTTCGTGGCCTTATTTGCGCCGGGAAATTAAGCACAATTGGTATGTCGATCGCCGTGCTAATTCAGTCGGATTTCTCAGTCGCGACGAAGCACACATCCTTTACAATACAGCCCTGCAATTCAAAGGTAAAAAAGCCTTAGAAATAGGCTGCTGGCTAGGGTGGTCTGCCTGTCACTTAGCCCTGGCAGGAGTTGAGTTAGATGTCGTCGATCCGCTGTTAGAAACAGAAGATATCAGACAAAGCGTAATCGATTCAATTCAAGGTGCTCTAAATGCGTCTGGCGTTCAAACTTCCGTGACGCTAGTACCCGGTTATAGCCCTCAGAGAGTAGAGGAATTAGCAAATCAATTTAACCGCAAATGGTCGTTAATTTTTATTGACGGGGAACACGAAAATGAAGGTCCGTTAAATGATGCCATTACCTGTGAAAAATTGGCTGAAGAAGATGCGATAATTTTATTTCACGATTTAGCGGCTCCCGCTGTTGCTCAAGGTTTAGATTACTTTAAAAAAAGGGGATGGAATACTGTAATTTATCAAACAATGCAAATTATGGGGGCTGCTTGGCGGGGCAATGTCGAGCCAGTAAAACATCAACCCGACCCTAATATTTCCTGGCAGTTGCCAGCACATTTGCACGGTTACAATATTAGCAGTTTAGAGGCAATTAATTCTCAAAGAGCCAGCCAAATCAATCAAAACCAACAGTCATCTTATACAAGAGATTTTTACCAATTAATCGGAGAAGGAACTCGCAGTTCGGCTAGAGAAATTATTCCCCTGCTGTTAGACTTGCTGCAACCCATTTTACCTAAAAGTGTGGTAGATGTGGGCTGCGGTACAGGCAGTTGGTTAGCTGCGTTTCACAAGTTGGGAATTGCTGATTATTTAGGAATAGATGGCGATTATGTCGATCGCACTATTTTACAAATTCCTTTAAATCAGTTCCAATCCGCCGATTTAAAGCAACCGCTGCAAATAAACAGAAAGTTTGACTTAGCAATTTCTCTGGAAGTTGCCGAACATTTGCCGGCTACCTGTGCCGAAAATTTTGTTAATTCTCTCACCCAACTAGCACCCGTGATTCTATTTTCTGCTGCAATACCATTTCAAGGAGGCGTCGAACACGTTAACGAAAAGTGGCCCCAATATTGGGTTTATTACTTTCAGAAAAACGGCTATGCAGTTATTGACTGCTTGAGAAAAAAAATATGGAACAATGACAAAGTAGAGCCTTGGTACGCTCAGAATATCTTGATTTTTGTTAAACAAGAATACTTGTCGGGATATCCGAGGTTAGTAAATGAATATCAAAATACCGATCTGAATCAATTAGCCATCGTCCATCCCAAAATTTATTTTTACAGCTTGCAAGCTGCTAGAAATTCGGCACGTAATTTACAATCAGAAAGTGTCAAACAAGTTTCAGCATCGCCACAATTGGCAGATCGACCTTTGGTATCTGTGATTATTCCCTGCTACAATCAATCTCATTATTTGCTGGAAGCAGTAACTAGCGTGATTAACCAAACTTACAAAAATTGGGAAATTATCATTGTCAATGACGGCAGCTTAGATACTACCAGCACAGTTGCCAAAAATTTAATAGTAGCAAATTCCCAATATCAAATTAGGCTTGTAGAACAAACAAATCAAGGGCTTTCCAGTGCTAGAAATGCTGGCATAGCAGCAGCAAACGGTGAATACATTATGCCTTTAGATGCCGATGATATCCTAGATGAAAACGCCTTGACTCACCTTTTAGAAATATGTTTAAAATCAAATGTACCTTGCGTAGCATTTGGTTGTTATCAAATGTTTGGCACTGAAAATCGCATAGTACCTAGTTACGAGTTGTATTCTTCCGAAAATATCAAGCAATCTAACATGATTCACCCGTCTTCACTCTATCACAAATCTATTTGGGATTTGGTCAGGGGGTACAAAGTTGGGATGAAAGAAGGTTACGAAGATTGGGAGTTTTGGGTTAACTGCCACAAGCACAATATCCCCTTTTTGGGAACGAGAGAAGTAGTTGTCAATTATCGGCGTTCCCAGAGTTCTATGTTGGCAAAAGCTCAGCAATATCATCAAAAGTTGGTAGCACAAATTGTTTGTTACAACCGCGAACTTTACGATATGGAAAGCGTGAATAGTGCTGAAAAGCTATTGGGACTAATCGCAAGTTAATCTTGATTCTTTATTCTTTAGTCCGCAAAACCAACTTTGTTTGTGTAGTAGCGAATTCTATAGCAATCCTAAATCATTTGTGAATTTCTTACTCCCTCCCCGCGAGTTCGGGGAGGGTTGGGGTGGGATAAAAAATTTACGACTCCTGCAAGGATTGCTATATTCGCCGGAAAAAGATGATTGTTAAAGCGAATTTGATATAACATCAAGAAAGCGCTTAACCTGTTTTTCCCAAGTCCAATTGAGCATAAAATTAGCCGCAGCTAAGCCGCGACTTTTTGACTCTTCGCGATTAGTATAAATTTGCTCCAAAGCCTCAACAACTTCTGCAACCTCAGACTCTCCCCAACCTTCTACCCCGGAAAAATGAGCAGTCGGTTTAACTCGTCCCTGATTCGATAAAGGATAGCAAATGTTATGGTAAATTAAGTCTAAATGACCAGTATTTGCTGATAAAATGGTCGGAATTCCGCAGGCCATACTTTCCATCGCCACTAAATTAGTGCCGCCTTCGCAGCGGTTGGTGAAAACAGCGCAGTCGGCTTCTCGCAAAATTTGTCCGGCGAGGTGATTGGGAATTAAGCCGATGTCGATAAAAGAGTCAACCGGCAAACCGTTAGCCGCTAACCATTGGGAAATTCCTAAACTTCCGTTGCGGTTGATATTGGGAAGTCCCGCAACGTTTCCGGTTTGTTCAATTCCTAACATATATTGAGGCCAGAAGTTGTGCCATGTTGTTAGTAACAAAGCCTCTGGATGTTTGGCGCGAAATCGTTTGAAAGCGGCAATTACAATATCTTGACCTTTGCGATATTCCAGTTTGCCGCCAGAGAAAATGACGAAGCGATCGCCAAATAGATTAGATTTGGGTGCAGGATGGAAAATTGTTGGGTCAATTCCTTGATGTACCATCGCCACATTAGTCAAGCCGCGGCTTCTCAAAACATCGGCATTCCAGTTGGAACCGGCGACAATGGCGCTATATTTTTTCGCTGTTTCTACTGCTTCTGTTGTGATTCGTGTGTCTTCAAAAAAGATGACTCCTACTTGAGAAGCGCTAGTAATTTGATTCTCAACTCCAAAGGATGCTAAATTATTGCCGAGACCGTAAAGTACGGGAAAATTACAACTGATTTGTTTGTCGGAATTTGCTGCTACTAATTCCTGAAAACTTTTTTGCTTGTCAATTACAGGTAATAATAGCGATTTATGCAACGGATTGATCGATTCTGAGGTGATTGATGGCGGTGCTAAAAGTGCAACTTCCCAGGCGGGATTTTGCAGCAGTTGTAGTGTTAAATTCAGGCCGTAAATTCCCCAGCCGCTGGTGATGCTGATCGGCCAACTAATGCCGATTCCTGTAATTTGCGGGGGTATTTGTGGGGGGGGATTTCGAGGCGGATCATAAGAAGCTGGGTTAGCAGGCTGAGCCTGGGAACGAGTAGAGATTAAGTGTTCTAAGGCTGCTTTTATGCGATCGCAAACTCCATCCCAATCACCCGCTTTTTGCTGGCGAAACAGACGCACAGTGGGATACCAAGGGCTATCTTCGCGTTCCAGCATCCACCGCCAATCGGGAACAAAAGACAGCAAAATCCAGACGGGTTTGCCCAAAGCACCGGCCAAGTGGGCTACAGAAGTATCTACGCAAATTACTAAATCGAGTTGCGAAATAATTGCTGCGGTGTCGGCAAAATCGACGCAATGTTCGCTCAAATCTTCAATTTGCTGTTGATTTAATAAAGTGATATCGCGTGCTGATATATCTTTCTGAAGGCTGTAAAAACTCGCTCCCGGAACATCTAAAATTTTCACAAAATCGCTCAATTTACACGATCGCTGATGATTGCTGCGGTGCAGCGGGCCGCCCGCCCACACAATACCTACTTTTAGTTGATTGTTCGGTTTTAGAGAAAATTTAAAATCCTGTGGCGGGGCTAAATAAGGAATATTTGCCGGTATATTTTCCAAAGTTGTTCCCAGAATTCGCGGCAAACTTAGCAGCGGGGCTTGCACTTGAAAATCTACCAAATCGCTCGGCCGCACTGATACTCGATCGAGTCCGGCAATTCCTTCAAATAAACGCTGTAGCAACAGATGACAAGCAAGAATAACTTTGCCACCTTTTTGCTTAACTAAAGGCGCATAGCGGATAAACTGTATCGTATCGCCTAAACCTTGTTCAGGGTGCAATAAAATTGTTTTTCCCTGCAAATCAGAGCCGTCCCAAAGTGGTTGGGCAAAATGTCTGGGTTCCATGTCTTGAGTTTGCCAGCGCGATTCGTACTCCGCAAAACCATGCTCCAAATCTCCCGTTAAGAGCAAAGCGAAGGCTCGTTTAAAGCGCCAATTGGGTGAGTTTGGACGTAGTTGAATTGCTTTATTATAGAAGTCGATCGCCTCTGCGACTTGTCCCTGTTCTGCGAGGACTGCACCCAGGTATAAGTTAGTTTCAGCCTGGTGGGGATTGATTTGTAGCGATTTTTGGTAATGAGCAATAGCCTCGGCTATTTGCCCGTTTTCCTGTTTGAGATAACCTAAATAACTGTGGGCTTCTGCGTGGCGGGGTGAGGCGGCAATTACTTGTTCGTAGCGAGCGGCTGCGTCTGCTTTTTTCCCTTGTTTTTGTAACGCATTTGCTAGGTGAAATTGAACCTGTGCGGGCGATAAGGAAAATCGAGGCGCAGCCTCGGGATCTAGGTTACCAGGCTCTTCCTGGGAACGAGTAGAGATTAGGTGTTTTAAGGCTATTTTTACGCGATCGAATACTTCCTCCCAATCGCCCGCTGTTTGCTGCCGAAACAGCCGCGCCGTCGGATACCAAGGGCTGTCTTCGCGTTCCAACATCCACCGCCAATCCGGCATAAAACACAGCAAAATCCATATGGGTTTACCCAAAGCACCGGCTAAGTGCGCGACAACACTATCCACGCAAATTACTAAATCTAGTTGCGATATAACGGCCGCAGTATCGGCCAAATCGTTCAAATTGTCGCTCAAATCTATCACGGCAGTTTGAGTTAACAAAGTACGCTCGCCCGCCGATAATTCTTTTTGAATACTGTAAAAACTTACACCGGGAACATCTAACAATTGCAGAAAATAGCTTAAATCGCTCGATCGCTTAAAATCCTTCAAATGTTCCGAACTTCCCGCCCACACAATCCCAACTTTGAAATTGCGCTCAGAATTTAGCGAAAATTGCCAATTCGGCGGCGGCGCTAAATAAGGAACGTTTGCCGGTATATTTTCTAAATTTGTTCCCAGAATATGCGGCAAACTCATCAGCGGTGCTTGCACTTGGAAATGCGGCAATTCATTTATCCGAACCGCCACTTGTTCGATGCCAGGAATCTGCTTAAATAAACGCTTTAGTTCTTGATAGCAAGAAAGGATTACTTTGCCGCCTTTTTGCTTTACAACTGCCACGTATCGCACACATTGAATCGCATCGCCCAAACCTTGTTCGCAGCGGAGCAAAATAGTTTGCCCGTTCAAATCTGAACCGTCCCAAACCGGTTGGTCAAAATTCAACCGTTGCACTTTTTTCGCCTGTTCTATTTGCCAGCGCCACTCGTATTCTGCTAAGCCGCGCGGCAAGTCCCCACTCAATAGCAATACCAAGCTTAAATTGAAGTGAGATTTAACACAATTTGCATCAATTTCGAGAGCTTTAGTGTAACACAAAATTGCTCGATTTACGTCTCCTAATTCTTCTACAGCGCTACCTAAATTTGTGAGAGCTTCTAGATAATTCGGGTTCAAAGATATCGCTCGTTCCAAGCTAGAAACTGCCTGTTCTATTTTGCCGGCACCCAACCATAACGTTCCCAAGTGATAGTGTCCTTTAGGATTGTTCGGTTCTGCTTCAATTGCACGCTCGTAAAGGCGTTCTGCCTCGGCTAGCTGAGATTTTTCTTGCATCGCCACACCCAAATTTACCAGCGCTGGCACGTAATTGGAATTGACAGAAAGTGCTTGATGAAAACACGCGATCGCAGTCGGCAACTCGCCCTGCTGCTGGAGTATGGCGCCGAGATTGTTGAGAGCTTTGAGGTAAATCGGATTCAGGGTAATCGCCTTTTGAAAGCAAGATACAGCAGCGGGTATATTGCCTTGAGCTTGCAGCAAAATACCCAAGTTATTGTGCGATTGAGCGCAGTTCGGATCGATTTCGAGCGCGCGCTGATAATAGGCTGTAGCTTGGGCAAAATCGCCTGTTTGGTGCAGCGTCACTGCCAAATTAGTTGCGGCTTCTATCAAATCTGGCTGCAAAACTAAAGCATTCTTAAAATAAGCGATCGCCTCGGAAAATCTACCTTGCGCTTTCAGAATATTTGCCCTATTAAACAGTTTTTTAGCTAATTCAAGATTGGGCTGAGCTTCTATTAGTGGTTGAGCTTCCTGATGCTGGAAAATTATTTCTCTGAGCGCGAAACTCGCTTGTTCTAAAACTCCTTCCCAATCTCCGGCTGTTGACTGGCGAAACAGTCGCGCCGTGGGGTACCAAGGACTATCTTCGCGTTGCAACATCCACCGCCAATCCGGCACAAAACACAGAAAAATCCAGACTGGTTTGCCCAAAGCACCGGCTAAGTGCGCCACAGAAGTATCTACAGAAATCACTAAATCCAAAGCCGAGATTGCCGCCGCAGTATCGGCAAAGTCGTGCAAATAAGAGCTTAAATCGGTTACGGGCATTTGCTCTAACAAAGCGCGATCGTCTGCTGTAATTTCCTTTTGCAAACTGTAAAAATCTGCTCCGGGAATATCTAACAGTTTAGTTAACAAATTTAGCGGGAGCGCTCGCACATTATTTTTGGAATTTTCAGGATTTCCTGACCACACAATTCCCACTTTCAAATTAGGAGTGTTGTGAAGAGAAAATTCCCAAGCGGGTGGCGGAGCTAAATAAGGAACCTTGGCTGGTACAGTTTCTAAAGTTGTTCCCAGAAGGTGTGGCAAACTCATTAGCTGCGCGCGAACTTGAAAATCCGGCGCATCCTCTGGATTAACTATTAACCCCTCGATTGCCGAAACTTGTGCAAACAAGCGCTGCAAGGGCGGCCAACACCAAACAATTACCCGACCGCCTTTTTGCTTGACTAAATCTGCGTATCTGATAAACTGAATTGCATCGCCTAAACCCTGTTCCGGGCAAAGCAAAATAGTTTTTCCATGCAAATCTTTGCCATCCCAAACTGGCTGCTGAAAGTTGTGGCGCGGAAACTGTTTTTGTAGGACTTGCAGTCGCCATTCGTACTCGCAAAAACCGCGCTGAAAGTCTCCCGCCAGCAGCAAAGCTAAACTTAAATTTAGGTGAGATTCAGGATGGCCGGCATTGAATTTAACTGCTTGGCTGTAGCAGGTGATAGCATCTGCAAATTGGCCCCGATCGTGCAAAGCACTTGCCAAACTGTTGAGGGGATTGAGATAACCGGGTTTGAGTTCGATCGCGCGACGGTAACAGTCCATCGCCTCTGCCATTTTTCCCGCTTCCTCAAAAGCTTTGCCGAGATTGTTGAAAGCTTCAGGAAAGTCGGGTTTCATGCTCAAAGCTTGCTGATAGCAGGCGATCGCATCTTCAATTTTGCCCTGTTTCTGCAGGACAATTGCCAGATTGCAGCGAGCCTGTGCACTGGCTGGCAATTTCTGAATCGCTTGCTGGCAAAAAGCTAGAGCCACATCTAACTTATCTTGGTTAGACAGCCAACTCCCCAAAGCGAGATCGGTTTCTGCCAAATCCGGTTGCAGCGCCAGAGCTCGATCGTAGTATGCGATCGCCGAGGCAAGTTCGCCCTGCCGGATCGAGGCGTATGCTAAATGGTGCAGGGCGTCCGCATAATTTGGCTCGACCGCGATCGCCCGTTCATAATTCGCGATCGCTTCCCCTTCCTCGCCTTTTTGACACAGAGCAATTCCCAAATTCAAATAAGCCGCCGCGCAATTAGGATTGACTTGAATCGCTTGCTCGTACAAGCTTACAGCCTCCGCCACATCCCCTTGCTCTTCTCGCAACAGCCCCAAATTAATCAGGGCTTCCGCGCAATTCGGGTTCAAAGAAAGCGCCCGCTCGTATTCTGCGATCGCCTCTTCATTCTCCCCTGCTTCCGCGAGGGCGCTGCCCAAATTGCTTGCAGTTTCCGCCAAATTCCGGTCGATTGCTAGCGCTTGTCGGTAGTGCGCGATCGCCTCTGGGAGCCGGCCGATTTGCTGTTTGACAACGCCTAAATTGCTGTAGGCGGCTGCATAATTAGGATCGATCGCGATCGCTCGCTCATAACATTCGATCGCACCGCCCAACTCGGTTTGCTGCTGCTTCTGGTGGCCCAACCGAAACTCTGCCTCCGCCGAATCCGACGGCCCGGATGCAGCAGCAACCGCGCCTAGAGCTTGCGCCACCCGAGCGAAAACGCCCTCCCAGTCGCCCCGCTGATGCTGGCGAAACAGCCTTGCACTTGGATACCAAGGACTGTCTTCGCGCTCTAACAGCCACCGCCAATCCGGCGAAAACGCCAGCAAAATCCACACCGGTTTGCCCAAAGCGCCCGCCAAATGGGCGACAGCGGTATCGACGCTAATCACTAAATCCAGTTTCGCGATCGCAGCAGCAGTATCGGCCAAATCGCCAAAATGCGGACTCAAATCTAAGATCGACGTTTGATTCAACAGCGCGCGCTCGGCCTCGGAAAGCTCTTTCTGCAAGCTGTAAAAACTTACCCCCGAAACGTCCAAAAGCGGCAGAAACTGACTTAAACGGCAAGAACGCTGGCTGTTTTTGCGGTGTTTTGGATTCCCCGCCCAGACAATCCCAACTTTCAAATTGCGATCGGGCAATAGCGTAAATTCAGCATCCGCAGGCGGAGATAAATAAGCAGTATTTGCCGGTATTGTTTCCAGCTTTGTACCGAGAGCATAGGGCAAACTCAACATCGGCACTTGCACGTCAAATTCCGGCAGCGGCTCACCTTTAACTATTAGCAAATCAATGCCCTCAACCATTGCAAACAAACGGCGCACCTGTGGGTAACAGGCCACAATTACCCTACCGCCTTTATTTTTGACGATCGCAGCGTAGCGAATAAACTGAAGCGAATCGCCTAAACCTTGTTCAGCGTGCAGCAAAATAGTCTTTCCCTGCAAATCAGACCCATCCCACAGCGGCCGGTATTCTCTCGCCGACACGGTATTTTCCACCCCCGCTACAAAACAGGAATGCCCAGTTTTAAATTCTTTAATTTGCCAGCGCCACTCATATTCGGGGAGACCATTTTCCAAATCTCCCGCCAACAGCAAAGCCAAGGACAAATTCAGGTGAGCGCTAGCATGATTTGGACTTAAATGAATCGCTCGTCTGTAGCAGGCGATCGCATCTTCTACCGCGCCTTTTTCCATAAACGTCCTGCCTAAATTGTTGATAGCTTCCACAAAATCCGGCAGCAATTCTAGAGCTTTGTGATAATATTCCAGCGCATCTTCTAAATTGCCCTGTTCTTGCAACACTGTTGCTAGATTGTTGTAAGCTTCCCAGCTATGCGGCTGAATTTCCAGCGCTCGCCGGTACAGCTCGATCGCCCTTAAAAGTTCGCCTTTTTCTTGCAGCGCCACGGCTAAATTAATCAGTGCGGGCACGAAACTGGGTTCAGCGACAAGAGCTTGTTCGTAATGTGCGATCGCCTCTTCCACTTGACCTTGTTCCTCAAAAATCTTTCCCAAGTTGTAAGCTGTTTGAGGAATATTGGGATTGAGCGCTAAAGCTTCTCGGTAATGCGGGATAGCTGCGTCCAATTCGCCCTTTTCTTGCTTGAGAAAACCCAAATTAATCCGCGCTTGGACGCAAGTTTGGTCAACAGATATTATCTCTTCGTAAAGGGCGATCGCCTCTTCCTTATCGCCTGTTTCCATCAAATGCTCTGCTTGCCGCAATAAATCCTCTAAAAAAACCGGATTCTCGCCACCCGTTTCCATCGCAACAGATGTCTCAATCCCCTGCGATTGGTTAGCTGCATAGTTTTCCGCTAGCCTTTCGTTCGCAATCACAAATATTTCTTTACTCTCTTCAACCGCGCTTGCACCTCTCATTGTGAGTGCCACATAATCGAGGTCAGGCTGATTATTACCAGTCATTGCGAGCGAAACGAAGTCAAGCGGCTCTTGAGCCGAATCCTCGGAATAAATAGGAGTGTTTCCCATCGCAAAAGAACTCAAAGCCGCCTGCACATCTTCAAACAATTCTTGCCAACTTTCCGGCTGACTTTGGCGGAAAAGCCTTGCAGTTGGATACCAAGGATTGTCTTCGCGCTGCAGCAGCCAGCGCCAGTCAGGAGAAAAAGAAAGCAGTACCCAAACCGGTTTTCCTAAAGCACCAGCTAAGTGCGCCACAGCCGTATCGACACTAATCACCAAATCCAGTTGAGATATTGCAGAAGCGGTATCAGCAAAGTCGATCAAATGCGGACTCAAGTCCGGCACTAAGCGCTGGTTTAACAAAGAGCGATCGCTCTGGGACAAGTTTTTTTGTAAACTATAAAAAGCGATGCCCGGAACATCCAAAAATCGAAGAAAATCGCTCAAGCTGCAAGAACGCTGATTGTCTTTCCGGCGCTGCGGATTCCCCGCCCAAACAATCCCTACCTTCAATTTTGCCTCAGAAGAAAGCGCAAACTTGCACTCAGCAGGGGCAGCTAAATAAGGAACATTTGCCGGTATTGTTTCCAGAGTTGTTCCCACAATTCGCGGCAAACTCATCAGCGGCGCGTGAACGTCAAATTCTGCCAAACCCTCAAAACTAACTGATAAATATTCAATGCCCGCAACACTCGCAAACAACCGCATCAGTTCTGGATAGCAAGCCACCATAACTTTAGCGCCTCGGCTGCGAAGAATCGGCGCGTAGCGAATAAACTGAATAGAATCGCCGAAGCCTTGCTCGACGTGGAGTAAAATAGTTTTCCCCTGCAAATCCGAACCATCCCAAACCGGCTGTTTAAATTGCCTCGGTTGTAGTTGCGGAGTCCGCCACCGCCACTCATATTCAGCAAAACCGCGCTGAAAATCTCCGAACAATAGCAAAGTTAAAGCTAATTCCAGGTGTGCGGTGGCGTTGTCTGGCTGCAATTCCAAGGCTCGACTGTGACAATAAAAAGCCTCTTGAAATTCTCCTAAATCGGCCAAAGCGTGTCCGAGATTGTTAATAGCATCCACGAAGTCTGGCTTTAATTTTAATGCGTGTCTGTAGTGGGGTATTGCTGCTTTTGTATTGCCTTGTTTGTGGTAAAATGCTCCTACATTGTTGTGAGCTTCGGGATTGTTTGGCTCTAGTTTTACAGCTTGCTGGTAGCAGTTGAAAGCTTCTGCTAATTTACCTTGCTGCTGCCAAACTGTTCCCAACCCCATCAGAGAATATGTCAAGTTGGGATTGATTTGTAAAGCGTTCAGGTAACAGGCAATCGCCTCGTTAAATTGTTTTTTGTCTTTAAATAAATGTGCTAAATTGTGCGCTGTTTCGTACAGGTTTGGAGCGAGTTGCAGCGCTGTTTGATAATATAAAATTGCCGAGTCAATTTCGCCGAGTTGCTGTTTTAGCCAGCCCAAATTATTGTAGGCGAGTGCGGAATTTGGCTGCATTTTGATGACTTGTTCGTAACTGGCGATCGCCCTTTGATATTCCCCTACATCCAGCAAAACATTAGCCTTATTTAAATGTGCTTCTACCAAATCGGGGTTTAGGGCGATCGCCTGTTCGTAAAAGTCGATCGCTTCGGCAATTTTTCCCTGCTGTCTCGCCGCTATTCCCAACAAACACAGCACGTTTGCCGATTCCGGCTGTACTTCTATGATTTGCCGATACAAATTCTCAGCTTCTAACAAACGTCCCGCTTGGTGATGTTCCCAAGCTATTTTCAAAGACTCTTCTGCACCCAATTTGCAGGCTGATTTTCGCGATTTTTTTTGAGAACCCATAGTTGTTTTTATTGTTTAGGAGTTCGCTAACTTGTAATTGTCAACTTGTTATAATTTGTTAACTCTTCCTTCCTTCTTCCCCCTTCAAGCAGGATTATTCTTCCCCTTTTTTACCTGCTCAGCTTCGCCTTATAGCCTTCTTCCCTCGGACTTCTACCCCAACAAACAAGCTGCGGGAAAAATCAGATATTCTAAGAAAAACAACTTCCAGATAAACTGATAAAAGGCAGCAATTTCTATTTTATCGTCCAAATTAACTTTCGCGCTCCAAAACCACATCAAACCCAAAGCCGCCAAATGAGAAACTGCCAGAAACACTAAATTAACATTAGACAATACGATCGCTCCCGCCAAAGTCGCGCCCAAATAACAAACCGTCAACACCCAGCGAGATAAATTAAAGACGGCCGGCTTGCCCAGCTCAATCGTAAACGTAGTAATATTGTATTGCTTGTCGCCTTCCATATCCGGGATATCTTTAAAAATGGCAATCGCAAACGTAAACACCACAACAAAAGCCGTCAGCACCCAAACTTCCGCAGGAATCTCAAACGACACACTCTCCAAACTCCAGCCAGAAAAAGCGCTTTTCGCCCGACCCAAACCCAACACCCAATTAAAGTGCAAAAATAACCCTAAATTTACGATCGCGCCCCGCACAGTAAAAATGCACAGCGCCGCCCAAAAAGGAAACCGCTTCAGCCGAATTGGCGGCAGAGAATAAGCAGTCCCAATCGCCAAACTAACGCCAACAGTAGCCAGCAAAAACGGGCCTTGTAAAACAGCCGTCAAAATTGCTATAATTCCCGTGGCAATTACAATTAATTCCCCGGTTTTCCGAGAAAAAACTCCCGAGGCGATCGGCAAATACGGCTTATTAATTTTATCAATCTCAACATCTTCTAACTGGTTCAATCCCACAATATAAATATTGCCGCAAATGCAAGCCAACCAAGCAAAAGCTAGGGGTCCAAATATAGGATTCACAAACAGCCGCGCGCTTTGGGCGATCGCGTACAAAGCCAATACACTCAAGCTAGTGCCCACAATTGTGTGCGGTCGAGAAAACTCCCAAAATGCCCTCACCCAGCTTTGCGGAGCCGAGCCATTTTTATCAATCCAAGACTTGCCAATCGCATCATTACTCATAAATATAAAATGCCCCTAAATTTTTTTTTTCAACACTATCAACTTCAGACTGAAACCATAATAAATGTCGTTTGTAGTCGAGTCTAGATCTTCCTGGCACCCCCCAAAACATCGGGGGACGAAAGAATTCTCTTGTCCCACCCCCTACTCCCCGGACGCGGGGAGTAGGGGGGATCGAGACCTCGATACAAACAAGAGAGACGGTTGGTTTAACGTTAAATTATCATTAATGGACTTTGCCTGATAACCAGTTAAATAATTAATCCGTGTATCGGTATCAAAATCCGTGTCGTGTTTTTAGCCGCTAGCGAAGTCGAAGGGCTTTCCTTCAACTTTATTTTACAGCACAAATCAGCCCGAAACGAATCAATCCGCTCTGATATCCACGGCTCATCAATCCGAGAGCAAGTGCAGCTTGAATAGTCGTCCAACCGCTCGTGAGCAAACCCCAAATCGCCCTCGGAGTTAAAGCAGAATCGATCACCACATCCCAAAAAGGAGCAACACCTTTTGACCAATCAGCGGTGCGAATACTTGTCAAAGGCAAACTGCGGACAATTTCCTCGTATTCCGGCAAAGAAATTACATAAGGCAAAGCATAAACTCGGTAAATTTCTGCCAATTCCTTTCTCTCTTCATCAGTTAATTCTCCCGCCGTTTCTCCCACCGGGCGGTGACACCAAGTTGCCAAAATCAAAGTTCCTCCCGGCTTGAGCACGCGGCAGCATTCCTGCACAAACTTAATTTTGTCGGGCATATGTTCGCCACTTTCGAGGGACCAAACCAAGTCGAATGACTCGTCAGGAAAAGGCATATTCAAAGCATCGGCTACCAAAAAATTCACATTGCTTTGAGCATCGGCAATTTTAGCGCGTTCGGTCGCTCTGTTGGCCTGTACCGGACTCAGAGTAATTCCGGTAGCTGTAACGCTAGCGCCCGTTTTATTTTGTGCGGGCGATCGGCTAAAATCAGGATCGATCCCACCATCCGACTTTAAATTATTGTCAGCGATCGAACTAAACTTTTGAGTCAAATACAGCGTGCTGCCGCCGATCCCACAACCGACATCGAGAATGCGGTAAGATTCACAGAATGCCTTCTCTGACGGTACTCCAGCCCAGCTCAGCAGTTCTTCTATCAAATCTATCTGAGCCTGTCGGCGCTCTTTTTTCAAATTGCCATCCGGGCCGTAGTAACCGTGGTGCATATGTTCGCCCCACACCTGCTCCCACAAACCGCTAGAAGCGTCGTAGAGTTGCTGAATTTGCTGGTAAAGTGTTGATGTCATCGCCGGATCGCAAGTTATTAAAGGAATTCTACCGTTATTTTCCCGATGTTGTCATCAAATTGTGCGATTTGAGTTCGATCGGTCCCAGGCATTCGCCAGACACAGATGTCCTGATTTCAAGGCCGAGGATCGATTTGTGGGTTCCCTCTAAAATCTAAAATCTCCAATCTAAAATCTAAAATCGAATGACTGTCTCGCGAACCATTGCTTTGGGCTTTCTCGCCGTCATCACCGCAGGTGCTCTATTACTGATGATGCCCTTTTCCACAATTGATGGAACTTGGAGCGATCCAATAACAGCACTGTTTATGTCTACTTCCGCTGTCTGCGTCACCGGCTTGGCGGTTGTGGATGTCGGAAAATATTACTCTTTTTGGGGCCAACTGTGGCTAGTTTTACTGGTGCAAATAGGAGGCTTGGGCTACATGACAGCCACGAGTTTCTTGCTGCTGTTATTGGGCCGCCGCTTTGGCTTGAAAGACAAAGTTGCCCTGCAACAATCTCTCGACAAACCCGGGCTAGCCGGTGTTGTGCAACTCATGCAGTCAATTCTAGCAACAACCCTTTTGTTTGAATTAACAGGAGTGTTTTTGCTGATGTCGGTTTTCGTCCCCAAATACGGATTTAAAGACGGTGTGTGGTCTGCTATATTTCACAGCGTTAATTCCTTTAACAACGCTGGTTTTAGCCTGTATTCAGATAATTTGATCGGCTACGTCACTTCGCCTATGGTTAACTTCACTGTCGGCGGTTTAATCATATTTGGGGGAATCGGCTATCAAGTAATTATGGAAATGTACCTCTGGCTGCGCGATCGCTTAAATAAAAGCCCTATCTGCGTAGTTTTTTCCCTGAACTTCAAAGTAGTTACCAGTACAACGGCTGTCCTTTTAATTTTAGGAACCCTAGCCTTTTTGGTGCTGGAATACAACAACCCAGGAACTTTCGGTTCTCTAAATTTTCCTCAAAAGGTGATGGCAGCTTGGTTTCAATCTGTTACTCCCCGCACGGCGGGATTCAATACAATTGACTATAGCAAAATGAGCGAAGCTGGGCTATTTCTGACGATCGCGCTGATGTTTATCGGCGCCAGTCCTGGCAGCACCGGCGGCGGAATCAAAACCACAACTTTTAGGATATTGTTTTGCTGTAGCACAGCAGTGCTCGAAGGCCAGGAAGAGGTGGAGTGCTATCAGCGTCAAATCCCGCCAGCAATGATTCTGAAAACCATTAGCGTAGTCTTCGGTTCCCTGTTGGTCGCGTTCACCTCGGCAATTTTAATCGAGCTGACCAATCCCCAAGTAGAATTTATCCAAGCCCTGTTTGAAGCAGTTTCAGCTTTTGGCACGGTCGGCCTTTCCACAGGGATTACAGCCAAGATTTCAGCGATCGGTAAGTTGATTTTGATTGCTACAATGTATGTAGGTCGGGTTGGCGTGCTGCTGCTGATGAGTGCTGCATTCGGCGACCCAAAACCCAGGTCTTTTAAGTATGCTGAGGAAAGTTTGTTAGTTGGATAACAAAATTCTGCTTACTTGCTGATAATCTAAACAATGGGTGACAACCCAAATCAACTTTTACTACTTACCCAAAAATCAAAAGGAGGCGGCGCTGTCTCTGCTAAAATTTAAACAGCAAGACGCTCAGCGCTGGAGATTCAGTGAACCTGTCATCTTTGAAATTTTTTCGTAGTTTGCGCTCGGAAAACAAGCAGTTTGCAGTTATTGGTTTGGGACGCTTCGGCAAAGCAGTGTGCTCCACTCTGCACGGCATGGGTTACGAAGTCCTGGGAGTTGACTCCGACGAAACAAAGGTAACTCAAGCTTTGACCGATCGTATTTCTTCTCACGTTTTGCAGTTAGATTCTACTGAGCCTAGCGCTTTGGCGGAAGCGGGTATATTTGAATTTGAAACAGTGATTGTGGCGATCGGCAATTACCTAGCAGAAAGCATTACCACCACCCTAAACCTTAAGGAAGGCGGGGTAACTTACGTAATAGCCAAAGCTTCTTCGGAAACTCACTTAAAACTGTTGAAAAAAGTCGGCGCCGATCATGTAGTTTTTCCCGAACGAGAAATGGGCTGCTCTTTGGCCCGGATTCTTACAAAACCCAGCATTTTAGAACGCTTTGACCTCGACCCTGATCACAGTATCGTTGAGTTGGTCGTTCCTGAAAAGTTTGACGGCAAAACCATCTCGGATTTGGAGCTCCGGCACAAGTACGGTTTGAACTTGCTAGCAGTCAGTCGCGCCGACAAGTTCGAGATCAATCCGCAGCCAAACGAACGTTTGAGAAGGGGCGAGCTAATGGTAGTAATTGGTTCTAATAAAGATATCGATCGCTTGCCAATTTAACAGCTCGCCATTTTACGAACATCTAAGAGCAAGGTGCGCCCGCGCACCCTGCAAACTTGGAAAATTTCTGAAATTATACTCTCTAAAAAAATAAGATAGGCACCCCGATCGCGGTCCCGCAAGTTTCTTAAGCGCAAGCTTGGAAAATTCAGCCGACGTTCAAGATTTTTTGCAGGTAAGCTTTGCCGAAAACTAGCACCGCCAAGACAAGAGCGAGTTCAACAGGCCAAGGACACACCGCCACAAACCAAATTAACGAACACACTCCAATAATTGCAGCTATGGGAGCCGGAATCCCGTCTAGCGTTCTGTGGTCAGTCCCGGCAGTCACCCACCAAGCAATCAAGCAGACCGTCAACGGAATCAAGCAACTTGCGATCATGATTTTTACCCCGTCAATTTTTTTTACATATTGCATCTGAGCATATGGTAACAATACATCAAAGATTCGGAAATGCACCATTAATTGCGATATGATTTAAAGTTACGTAATTCATAAGCTGGGTTGATAAATTTTGTAATTTTTAGCTTCGCATCTCTCCGAAGGCAGAAGTAGGTTAACATCAGGTAGGATTTTGGGATTTTTCTTTCGACCGAAGTGCTTTTGCTTTCTACCTAGAGATGAATTGCCATGCGCCGAGCTCTGCAAGTTATACTACTGAGGATTGCAGTCAGTTACTGTAGAGCGTGCATCAATGCTGGGCAAATTTTTTCGCAAGCCAGAATTAGAAAACAGCGATCGCGTCCCCCCGGGTCAATACCTCGCCAACGGCTTTCCCGTGCTGACCTACGGCGATACACCCTCGGTCAACATTGAGAGTTGGGAATTTAAAGTCTGGGGATTGGCAAAACCAAAAACCTTCACTTGGTCAGACTTCCAGGCCATGCCCCAAAGTAACTTTACTGCGGATTTTCACTGCGTCACCCGCTGGTCAAAACTCGACGTGCAGTGGACGGGAGTCAAAGTCACAGATTTTATGAAATACACAGAAGTCGATCCGAAAGCAGTACACGTACTGGAACACTGCTACGGCGGCTACACCACTAACATTGCGATCGCCGACTTACAGAGAGAAGAAAACTTTTTCGCCCACACCCTCTTCGGCGAACCCCTATCCCCAGACCACGGCGGCCCAATGCGGCTGGTAGTTCCCCACTTGTACGCGTGGAAAAGCGCTAAATGGATTAACGGGCTGGAGTTTACAGAAACCGAAGAACTCGGTTTTTGGGAACGCAACGGCTACCACCGGCGGGGCGAACCTTGGGCCGAGGAACGCTACAGCGGTCTGTTTTGATGCGGTCGATCGGCAGCAAGGGCTTGCGCAGAGCTTCTATGGTATTTGTTGAGAAGAAATCCGCTGTTTGACCGCTTCAATCTGCTCCCATTTCATCTCCTCGATCGCATCTTTGGGAGAGCTCACGGCGTGGAATATATTTAATTTAACAAAAAGACATAAACCCAACGATCTGAGTTGGTACGTAATTTAGCCGATCAATAAACTTCTTTAACTCCCATACGCAACTCCCAAAAAACAAATATTCCCTGTTTGTGGTTAATAGAAAACTCCTGTAACTCTCAGGGGGTAAGGGTTTCACAGCCTTTATACTTAAATGTTGGCTGTTGAGGATTCAAACTTGAGAATCAAATAAAAAATTAGCAGAAGCCCGATCCAAATCAGTTTGGCTCAGCCGCGGTCCCAGCCCCGCGAATTCAACGTTTCAAGCCACAATCTTTATAATAATTTGCTGTGTATTTTTACGGGGCGATCGCCCTGCAAGCCGATTCGAGCGACAGCATTTGTGAAGAATGTGTAAAGGCTTGATAAAGAATCTGTAAAAATTCACATAAAGTGCAAAAAATACCAACAAAGTACCCGATAATAAAATTATTACAGACAACCTCACAAATGGAAGAGATTATGAATACCAAATTCTTATCCGCCCTAACAGCTACCGCAGCCGCCACAGCTCTGTTTAGCGCCGCAGCTCCAGCTCAGGCAGCGACCTTTGGTACCGGGGGCATCTCATTCGCAACCAATACAAGTGTCAAGTTTAGCTTCCGAGAAACTCACGGTATGAACCAATCCTCTCTGGGAATCTACAGTGTGAACGACTCGATCGCCAGTCTAGTTGCACCCCTGTTTGCGGAAAGTAAAAAATCAGACAACGGCCCGCTGAACGAATGGAGAGGAACTCTGGGCAATGCAGTCAAGGGCCCTGGCGAGGTAGTATTCACCTTCCTGGCAAATCAAATTTACACTCTGGGACTCGACAGCGGCAGCCAGGGCATTGTCTACTCGACCTCAGGCTTGAACCGCAAAGAGAGGCAGCAAGCCGTGTTTGGCCCCGAATCACTGGCGGACGAGCTCACGCTAGAAAGCACGAGCAGGTTCCAAGCTGCCGGAAATTTCACCAACGGATTGTCTAATCTGTTTGGTGGAGGCGCGCTAATCTCCTTCGACGATCGCGGTAACGGCGACGACAAAGACTTCCAAGACTTCACAGTAAGCGCAGAAGCAGTTCCCGAACCAATGACGATGACTGGTTTGGCTCTCGGTTTGGGTGGCTTGGTTGCAGCGCGCCGCCGCCGCGGTAGCAAGACGGCTTCATAATTTTTTTCTACCAGAACAATCGCCTCAATTACGTTTGACCAAAAAGCCAGACGCAAACCACTAGCTTTAGACAGGGGGATAGGTTGGTAGGGACTTTTAAGTCCGAGGAAAAGATCGTGTCGCTAAAACCACGGTGGTAGAATAGCCATCAACAATTGGGCAAAGTAAAAATAACCTTCAAGGCATTGAAATATCCTAGAGGGCGAGCAACCCCGCCAACCCACACATCCGATTGATTCGGAATAGTTAAAGGGCAAATAATGGCAGGATAGGGATGGTTCAACCTTAAAAAATGAGAGGGAGGCTTCAACCTTAAAAACATGAAGGAGTCTGAAGTATGCGTCAATCAGAACGAGAATTCTTTGAGTGAGTAGAAGCATATTTGAATATCCCCTGGTCGCCTTGAAGGTGGGCAAGAATCCCCCGGCTTTAGACCAGGGGATATTCAAAAAATAGAATACAATTTGCAGGCGCGCTCATGGAAATCGGCTCGCCTTTTGCTTGATTTCAAAAGTCAGAAGCAAGAAGTCAGAGGGAAGTTTGGCAACGCAGCAGTGTACAGGATTTAACAGATTTAACGGATGGATGTTGAGGGAAGAAGTCAAGCGTGAAGAAGTCAAGAGTGAAGAAGTCCGAGGGGAGAAAGAGGATTTTTTCCACTCTCCGACTCTCCGACTCTCCGACTCTTCCCCTCTCCCAACTCAAAATTCAACTAAAACAGCAGGAGTCCCGCACTCTAACGGTACCCCGTTGAGTGTCGGGAGGAATGCGCGTGAGGCGTACCCGCTGAACAAATTATCTATAAACGCAACAGAATTTCTTCAATACGTGATACATTCTTGTCATGAAACAAGTCCTGACAGTATCTTGCAAACTCCAAGTAACGCCTGAGCAGTCCCTCAAAATTGATGCAACCCTTCAGGCGTTCGCTAATGCTTGTGAATACGTGAATCAAACTGTGCCGCCAACTCTGACAAATGAATTGGCGATGCAATCTGCAGGTATATCACAATGTCAGAGATATGTTTGAACTTTCGGCGCAGTTGGCAATCCATGCTATTAGACGGGTTTCTGGCAACAGAAAAACAGCTAAAAAAGATGGTTCGCCAGTCATCCGCTTTGCTCCTACTAGCGTCACTTACGATACCCGTATCTTTTCTTTTAGGGAAAAAGATTGGACAGTAAGTTTGACTACTACTGGTGGTAGGGAACGGTTTGTACTGGCTATCGGGAACTACCAACTTGGATTGTTGAAAGGTCAAAACCCCAAGACTGCTACTTTGTGCGAACGCAAAGATGGTAGTTACTATCTCAATATTCAGCTTGAATCTCAGCCAGCCGAGCCTCCACCAAGCAATCAAGTTTTGGGTTGTGATTTGGGTCAGACTGATATTGCGGTCACTTCGGATGGAGATACATTTAGCGGCACACAAATTACCAAAGTTAGAAACCATTATGCCAAGTTGAGAGCAAGTATCCAGCGAAAAGCCACGAAAGGCACACGGAGCACTCGGCGTAGATGTCGAGAACTGTTGAAACGGTTGTCGGGCAAGGAAAAGCGTTTTCAGTCTTTGGTAAATCACACCATTAGTCACCGCATTGTAACTAAGGCTAAAAACAAAAATCAAGTTGTCGCTTTGGAAGATTTAACGGGAATTAGGGAACGCACAAATCAGCAGCCACGCTCAAAAAAAGAGCGGAGACTTAGCAATAGCTGGGCATTCTTTCAGTTGCGCCAATTCCTGATCTACAAAGCTATAAAGCATAGCGTAAAGATTTTGTTTGTGGAGCCTAGATACACTAGCCAAATGTGCCACAAGTGCAATCATATTCACCCTGTACGGGGCGAATCTTATAGAACTGGTAAAAAGTTCGCTTGTGGCCATTGTGGCTGGAAAGGTGATGCCGACTTAAACGGCAGTAAGAATATTGCTGCTATTGGGGCTTTCGTAAATAAGCCCGAAGGTTCGAGATTGTTTTGCAATGTGCAAGATCATTTCAGGGCTATTGAAAGCCCACACTGTACCTGTACTCAGGTCAGTGCTGGGTAATTTACAACTCACTCACGGTCAAGTGTTTGTGAGTACAAAGCCACTGCTACGGGTTGAGGAATTTTAATCTCTGCCCGGACGCACGCTACTTTAATCGCCACCACAGCCCTGGTTTTTGTCCGTCGCACCTGTGGTTGCGGCAGCGTCCAATAGCGGACAATAAGATGCAAAGAACCATCGTTAAGGCCTGAAGTATCAACTTCTGGAGTTGGTTGCGAAAAAACGCCTTCGACTTGGGAAATAGCTTTAACCAAGGTTTCAATTGCTAGGGAAGGTCGGTATTGGAGGCTAAAATTAAAGGCAGGTCTGTTCGCCTGTGTGGCATGGCTGTCAGTACCCGCACTGAATTGGTAAATAGGGCTTGCTGAATCTGTTGTCCAAGTAAACACTCTATCGGTAGTCTGAGCAAAAAAAGGTGTACGAGTGCAAGAAAAACAGCTAAAACAGCTTCGGAACCGTTGCATCACCACGCGCGATGTGTAGAGAAAAGTTGAGCTTGCTCCCCCCTCACCCTCCGACTTTGAACTGCCTTTTGGAGGGAAGTTGTCAGCAGATAACCGTTGGGTAAAGATGGCCCAAGTAATACCGTGGTCAGAATTTGAATCAGAATATGCTGAAAACTTCCCCGAGCGAAATCGGTGCACCAGCTTTCATCATTTCGGATGGCGTTGGGGGCATTAATCCTTAAGGAAAAATTAGGAATAATCTCAGCAAGAAACAGTAGAACAAATCCGGGAAAACCCCTATCTGCAATACTTTATCGGTCAATCAACCTACAGTAATGAACTACCATTTGACCCATCACCCCGCCGTTCACTTTCGACTGGCGTTTCAGTGTTAACCTAATTAATAAAGTGAACGAACGAATGGTGAAGAAAATGCGCGAAATCCCTGTAGGTCAACCCGAAAAAAAAAGGATTCGGACGCAAAAAATGAGTCACCCAATCGAGGAAAATTCATTATAGATGCGACTTGCGCCTCAGCCGACCCACCGCTATCCGACCGACTTAGGACTATTAAACCAAGCCAGACTTCACACCTAAAAAATTATAGACATCCTCTATAAACATATAAAAATATAAAATGGAAATTCCATAAAAAACCAATAACCGACGGTAATCTAGCAATAATTTACTCCTTAGTAGTAGCAAAATAAAGGCGATACTTCCGAAACAAAAAAAGAAAACTTGTTCAAAAATAACTCCAATATATCAAAACAAACTTAGCTCATATTGAACAGCTAATCGAGTTAGGTGCGACCCGAGAAAGTCTGAATAAAAAGCCATATAAAGCCCTGATAGTGGTCGCCGAAGTCGAGCGTCAACAGCAGTGGTTATTTGGAAATAAAAAACAGAGCATAGAGGATAGAATAGTAAGTTTAAGCCAACCCATATCCGTTCCTATGTCGCGAGGAAAAGCCGGAAAAAGCGTAGAGTTTGGAGTTAAACAAGAGCGCGAGTTGCTTAATCAGGATATGTATTTTTAGACCGGATGAGCTGGGATAATTTTAACGAATCAGGAGAACTAAAAGCACAAATAGAAGCCTCGGAATGCTTTCACGGGATACTATCGGTGAGTCAGTTCATGCCGCTCGCATCTATAGGACAAGAGAAAACCGAGCCTGGTATCAAGAAAGAGGAATTAGAATCACTGAGCCACTTTTAGGAAGACCCCCAACCCATGTGAGTAAAGAAAAAATTAAGCAAGCATTGTCAGATGAGAGGATTAGGAATGCAATTTGTCAGAAAGTTTGGGGCTTGCGCAAACGCACATTTAGTCTCTCGCGTGATGGCAAAACTTGATAATACTTCACAGACCACTATTGCTATTGCTTTTTTAGTCATGAACCTTTCTACCTGGCTGCGCCGGGTTTTTTGTGTGTTTTTATGCCACTCGGGAAAAACAACACTTGTTTTTGGGTTGATGATAATCAAAATTTATAAGTGGGGCAAATCGCTGCTGCAAAAACTTATCTTTAACTCTGCTTGAATTACCCATCCCTCCTGCTTTTGGTTTTCCATAACTTATTCAGCAAGCCCTAAATACGATCGCATTCGGCACGATAACTCGCTCTCCCCGATCAGTAAGAATTTGAGTTGAACACATCGAAATCTTTTCAACAGTACCTTCAAAACCTTCTACAAATATCTGATCGCCCCATAGAAACGGTTCGTACAACAGCAGCAATATTCCCGCTAAAAAGTTTTTGAAGATGTCTGGGAATGCGAAACTAATAGCTACTGAACCCAGTCCTAACAAACCGATGATATCTCCCGGACGCCAAGCCGGGAACGCAATCACGCAGGCGATCGAACTGCCAGCGGATCAAGTGAGAGTTTGAACCTTCTCACGTCTAAAGCCGGGGAATTTTTGCCCACCTTCAAGGCGACAAAGCGACATTTAAGTATCCCTCTACTCACTCAAAGAACTCTCGTTCTCCCGGAGCGCATACTTTCTTCCTTCCTTCATTTTTAAAGATTGTTTTAAAGATTGAACGATCCCTATCCTGCCATTATTTGTTATTTAACTAATCCGACTTAAGTCGGATTAGTCCGTTGCCGGGATTGCTCGCCCTCTAGGATATTTCAATGCGCTGTTATGTTATTCCTACTTGATTAGCAGAGTCCTACACCATGCCTCTCTTCCCTTTTACTGTCGCTAAAGCCACAAATCGACTTATCTCCATGTCGGTAGCCCGGGGCTTGCGTCTCAGTTTTAGGTCAAATAATTCAAAAACGCCGCGCTAACACAAAAGATTGAGATCGATCGCCCGACAGGAATGTTTGACTCTCGCTGTGCGGGTGACTCCATCGACTCGCTCGCAAATTGGTCGAACACAATCAAAATTTAAGATTAGCACCGCCAGGGTCCCCGATCGAGTAAAATCACAGCACTTGCCCGCCGATGGCTTAATCTGCTAAAACTAACAAAGTTTGATAATTTCTGAGAAATAACATACATGGTTGCTACATCCGTCAAGATTAAACACGAAGTCAAAGACTTGTCCCTTGCCCCGTTGGGAAAGCAACGCATTGAGTGGGCCGGCCGGGAAATGCCTGTTTTGCGGCAAATTCAAGAACGCTTCGCTAAAGAAAAGCCTTTCGCTGGCATTCGCTTGGCTGCTTGCTGCCACGTAACCACAGAAACCGCTCACTTGGCCATCGCCATCAAACTCGGCGGTGGGGACGCCGTACTGATCGCCAGCAACCCCTTGAGCACTCAAGATGACGTAGCGGCTTGCTTAGTTGAAGACTACGGCATTTCCGTCTTCGCCCTCAAAGGAGAAGACGCCGCTACCTACGAACGTCACGTCTACACAGCCCTAGACCACCGCCCCAATATTATCATTGACGACGGCAGCGACGTGGTAGCTGCTCTGATCCAGCACCGCCCGAACCAAATTTCCGACTTAATCGGAACTACTGAAGAAACTACCACAGGGATCGTGCGCCTGCGGGCAATGTTGAAAGACGGCGTGCTGACTTTCCCCGCAATGAACGTCAACGACGCCGACACTAAGCACTTCTTCGACAACCGCTACGGCACCGGTCAATCTACCCTAGACGGCATTATCCGCGCTACCAATGTTTTGTTAGCCGGTAAAAATATTGTGGTTGCAGGTTACGGTTGGTGCGGCAAAGGCACGGCACTACGCGCCCGCGGCATGGGCGCTAACGTAATTGTCACCGAAATCGATCCGATTCGGGCGATCGAAGCAGTGATGGACGGTTTCCGCGTCATGCCGATGGACGAAGCCGCAACAGTCGGAGATATATTCATTACCGTTACTGGCAACAAACACGTCATTCGTGCCGAACATTTCGATACCATGAAAGACGGCGCAATTGTTTGCAATTCCGGTCACTTCGACATTGAGATTGACCTCAAATCCCTCGGCGAAAAAAGCACCGACGTGAAAACAGTCCGGTCTTTCACTCAAGAATATCACCTCAATAATGGCAAGTCGGTTATTGTGTTGGGCGAAGGTCGTTTGATCAACTTGGCAGCAGCCGAAGGACACCCCAGCGCCGTGATGGATATGAGCTTTGCTAACCAAGCTTTAGCCTGCGAATATCTGGTTACGAACAAAGGCAAACTAGAGCCTGGTATTCACTCAATCCCCGTGGAAGTTGACAAAGAAATTGCCCGTCTCAAATTGGAAGCAATGGGTATTTACATTGATACCTTGACTCCCGAACAAATTGAGTACACAAACTCTTGGACTTCGGGCACCTAATCATCGTTTATCGTTCCCGGGTTCTGCCTGGGAATATTTTCGTTTATCGTTCCCGGGCTCTGCCTGGGAATGAATACCACGAGGCTCTGCCTCCTGTATTCGGAGTCGAGGCAGAGCCTCTATATATGCCTTCCCAGGCTCTGCCTGGGAACGAGCAAAAATGAGAAAAATACAAAGTACATATTACCTATTGAATCAAAATGGTTGAATGGATAACTAACACAATGCAGTCAATGGGCTATCTCGGAATTGGGCTGTTGATGTTTTTAGAAAATCTTTTCCCGCCCATACCCTCAGAATTGATTATGCCACTGGCAGGATTCACGGCATCAAAGGGTGATGATATACAGTTAGCGCCAGCGATCGCAGCAGGAGTAATCGGTACAGTTCTGGGGGCATTTCCCTGGTACTATGCCGGTAAATTATTGAGCGAAGAACGCTTGAGGAATTTAGCCGACAAATACGGCAAGTGGATCACTGTATCGGGCGCCGATATTGACAAAGCGAATAGATGGTTTAATAGACACGGCAACAAAGCCGTGTTTTTGTGTCGCCTCGTACCCGGAGTTCGCACCCTGATTTCCCTGCCCGCTGGCATCAACAATATGCCTTTAATTCCTTTTTTACTCTACTCAACAGGCGGCACTCTTTTGTGGGTTAGTTTCCTGACTTTTGCCGGATATAAACTAGGGGAAAATTATAGACTTGTAGATGATTATCTGGGTCCGGTTTCCAAAATAGTTGTGGTGATTATTGTCATTTGGTGTATTTTGTGGGTGGTCAAAAAGAATATGCAGAAGGAAAAATATCGCAAATAAATGCAAATTTCCTGAAAATAATCTGCGTTGATTCGCCTTCATCATCTGCGACAATCACCATTTTGACCCCGCCCAAAAACGAATACAAGTTTTCTACAGGAGTCGTGAGCGGTCCCAAGTTTTAGACCCTAGTTCAACGTCCCAGATGAATCTGTCGAGTAAATCTAAAATCTAAAATCTAAAATCTAAAATCCCCTGACTCGCTTCCAGCATCTTCCCAACATTAGGGCAGAAAGATAGAGAGGGATATTTGATAGAAACTTCTGCTATATTTGCTACTTTTTTCAAGTTACTTTTAAATTTACGATCGCCCAAAAGTCACAGTGACAGCCAGCCGATAGCCCAAAAATAAAACTTAAATTTATACAAATATTTAGGATAGGTTGAGGTTTAGGCAGATAATCGTGGCAAAATAGGGAACATTGCTATCCGCGCTGTTAAGATATGTACGAAAAGATTGTAGCCCCGACAACTGGTTCTAAAATTACTTTCAAAGATGGTTCGCCGATCGTCCCCGATGACCCGATTATTCCCTTCATTCGCGGTGACGGTACCGGTGTGGACTTGTGGCCAGCATCCCAGAAAGTCATGGATGCTGCGGTAGAAACAGCTTACGGCGGCAAGCGGAAAATTAACTGGTTTAAGATTTATGTAGGCGACGAAGCTTGCGATGTCTACGGTACTTACCAATATTTGCCACAGGATTCCTTAGACGCCATCAAAGAATACGGAATCGCCATCAAAGGACCGCTGACAACCCCAATCGGGGGCGGCATTCGATCGCTCAACGTAGCTTTGCGGCAAATCTTTGACCTTTACGCCTGCGTGCGGCCCTGCAAATATTATGATGGAACACCATCGCTGCACAAAACTCCTGAACAGCTAGACGTAATTATTTACCGGGAAAATACAGAAGATATTTACCTGGGAATTGAATGGCCCAAAGGCAGCGAAATCGGCAACAAATTGATAGAGTTCCTCAATAATGAGTTGATTCCGGCAACACCAGAACACGGCAAAAAACAAATTCGCCTCGATTCTGGAATAGGAATTAAACCAATTAGCAAAAGCGGTTCTCAACGTTTAGTGCGGCGCGCCCTCGCCCACGCTTTGCGGTTGCCGAAAGACAAGCAGCAAGTGACTTTGGTGCACAAAGGCAACATCATGAAGTACACCGAAGGAGCTTTCAGAGATTGGGGTTACGAGGTGGCAACCACCGAATATCGCGATCGGTGCGTGACTGAAAGAGAGTCTTGGATTCTCGGCAACAAAGAACAAAATTCCGACATTAGCTTAGAAGATAATGCCCGCCAAATAGAGCCGGGATACGATGCTTTGACTCCCGAAAAACAAGCAAAAATTCGTCAAGAAGTCGCCGACGTTTTGTTTGAAATTTGGGCCAGTCACGGCAGCGGTCAGTGGAAAGAAAAGATTATGGTCAACGACCGAATTGCTGACAGTATTTTCCAACAAATTCAAACTCGACCGGGCGAATATTCGATTTTGGCTACCATGAATTTGAACGGGGATTATTTGTCCGATGCGGCGGCAGCAATTGTCGGCGGATTGGGCATGGGTCCTGGCGCGAATATTGGTGATGAATGTGCAGTTTTTGAGGCAACTCACGGCACTGCACCAAAACACGCCGGTTTAGATAAAGTCAATCCTGGCTCTTTGATTTTGTCCGGGGTGATGATGTTAGAATACATGGGATGGCAGGAAGCCGCAGATTTGATTAAGAAGGGTTTGGGAGCGGCAATTTCTAACGGTGAAGTTACTTACGATTTGGCGAGGTTGATGGAGCCGCCGGTACCGGAGTTGAAGTGTTCAGAGTTTGCGGAGGCAATTATTAAGCACTTCGCTGATTAGGTTTCATAGATTTTTTAAAGCTGTGTCTTAAGAACGGGCACGCGAGCCCGTTCCACAAAAAATAAACTGGCTTGTGGCGTGGGCACGCGAGTCCGCCACAAAAAATAAACTGGCTGGTGGGGCAGGCACGCGAGCCCGCCTCTAATAAGTGCCATATCTGAAGTGCTATTATGATGGAACCTTCATGCCGCGCTCAACAGCAGGACGCTTCTGCAAGGTTTCTACCCAACGTTTGAGGTGGGGGTGGTTGTCGAGGGTTAATCCTTGAAATTCGTAAATAGCAACCCACGGATAGGTAGCAATGTCGGCTATCGAATAGTCGCCGCAGATGTATTCGTATTTTGCTAGTTGAGTGTCTAATACTCCGTAGAGTCGCAAGGTTTCTTTTTCGTAGCGCCCAATGGCATAGGGAATTTGTTCGGGTGCAAAGCGTTTGAAGTGGTTGAGCTGACCAAACATCGGGCCGACGCTGGCCATTTGAAACATCAGCCACTCCATAACTTGAAAGTATTTTTGTTTGTCGGTGGGCAGAAATCTGCCTACTTTTTCGGCTAGATAGATCAGGATGGCGCCGGACTCGAAGACTGTGATGCCGTTATCTCGATCGACTATCGCCGGAATTTTGCTGTTCGGGTTGATGGCGATGAATTCTGGGCTAAATTGGTCGTTTTTGGTGATGTCGATGACGTGCACGCTGTAGGGTAAACCTATTTCTTCGAGCATGATCGAAACTTTGCGGCCGTTCGGTGTGGTAAAAGTGTAGAGGTCGATCATAGTAGTGCTGTTAAGTTAAAAGTTGGCCATGAAGGAAATAACCGGACATAACATCAGAATTTGGACATAAATTGCGCCGTTTTTGAGCGATCGAGCCCTCCTCAGGCAGAAGGTAGAACGCAGAAGGCACAATTAAAGAAAGGTTTTGCTAACAATTCTATTATAATAAGATTTGGGATAGGTGACGGTTGATTAAGAAAAATGGACATTATTGAAATTCTCAAAGACGATTATCAAAGATTCCCCGAAAATCAGACTTACAACATTTACGCAAAAGATGTTTATTTTGAAGACCCAGTGAATAGATTTACAGGAGTCGATCGCTACCAAAAAATGATCGGGTTTATGGGGACTTTTTTTAAAGAGGTCAAACTAGACTTGCACGACATTTCCCAGTCTGGAGATACTATAGAAACTCGCTGGACTCTGAGCTGGATCGCACCGCTACCTTGGAAACCGAAAATGGCGATCGCCGGTAGGAGCGAACTTAAAGTCAACAGTGATGATTTAATTGTTTCTCACATCGATTACTGGAACTGTTCGCGGTTGGATGTGCTCAAACAGCTTGTATTTCCTGTGAAAACTAATGTTTGAGAATTGTTCTTAGGTTTGTTAGCTATAAAAAATAGTGTTTCAAGAGCGAGAGCCCTTTTTTAACCGCAGATATTAGCAGATAAACATAGAGAAACGCTGATTGATTTTTATGTGTCGCAATTGATATCTGAAATAAATAATTTTAACTTATCTTGACATGGCAGCAATTTCGTGAATTAGCGAAAATGTGCTGTGTCAGGCGGCTGCTTCTCGCCAAAATTAATTCCCCCACTAAATTAATCTCTGTTACAGAACGTTACAATAAAGAAGTAAAGAATTTTCAGGCGAGCTAAACAATCAATGCGCTTAATATTAATGACCGGAAAAGGCGGCGTCGGCAAAACCTCCGTAGCCGCTGCGACTGGGCTGCGCTGTGCCGAATTGGGATACAAAACCCTAGTGCTGAGTACAGATCCCGCCCACTCCTTAGCCGACAGCTTCGACATGGAACTCGGACACGATTCGCGACTGGTGAAACCAAATTTGTGGGGAGCAGAATTAGACGCTCTCAGGGAATTAGAAGGCAATTGGGGAGCCGTTAAGCGCTACATTACTCAAGTCTTGCGAGCGCAGGGGCTCGAAGGGGTGCAAGCCGAAGAATTAGCCATCTTGCCAGGAATGGATGAAATCTTCGGTTTAGTGCGAATGAAGCGGCATTACGACGAAGGCGAATTTGATGTTTTAATTATCGATTCTGCCCCAACGGGCACAGCATTGAGACTGCTAAGTTTGCCGGAAGTTGGCGGCTGGTACATGAGAAAATTTTACAAGCCGCTGCAAGGCATATCAGCGGCCCTTCGGCCTTTAGTTGAACCTATTTTTAGACCAATTGCGGGTTTTTCTTTACCAGACAAAGAGGTGATGGATGCACCTTACGAATTTTACGAACAAATCGAAGCTTTGGAAAAGGTTTTAACTGACAATACTGTCACTTCGGTAAGGTTAGTTACCAATCCAGAAAAAATGGTAATTAAAGAGTCTCTGCGCGCTCATGCCTATTTGAGTTTGTACAATGTAGCCACCGATTTAGTAGTAGCTAACCGGATTATTCCTGCAGAAGTAACTGACCCATTTTTTAAACGGTGGAAAGAAAGCCAGGAGCAGTACCGTCAGGAAATTCACTCAGATTTCATGCCGCTGCCAGTTAAGGAAGTGCCACTTTATTCTGAAGAAATGTGCGGTTTGGCAGCTTTGGAACGGTTGAAAGAAACGCTTTACAAAGACGAAGACCCCAGTCAAGTTTATTACAAAGAAAATACGATTAAGATCGTGCAGGAAAACAATCAATATAGTCTTGAACTGTATTTGCCCGGAATTGCTAAGGATCAGATCCAGTTGAGCAAAACGGGAGATGAGTTGAATGTTCGGATTGGGAATCACCGCCGTAATTTGGTGTTGCCCCAAGCTTTAGCGGCGCTGCAACCTTCAGGGGCGAAGATGGAGGATGATTATTTGAAGATTAAGTTTGCTTAATAAGGACTAAAGTCCTCACTACGAACCTTGTTGGGTTTTTGTAGTGAGGACTTCAATTCTTTCTTTGGTTTTTAGTAGTTGTCGTTTTATGACAGCAAGAGATATCAATTTTAACTCCGATGTAAACGAGACAATTCTGTGGCAACCCTGGCATCAAACTATTGCTCGAAGAGAGCTGGTTATGTACTTTTACGGCTTTTAACGAACTTCATTTCTCCTTTGAAGTATCCATCAGATTCAACACCCACTGGAATCCAGTCAAGATGATGATAGAAGCCATAAGCTCTCAAGTTAGGGTTATTGCCTGTAAGTAACCAAATCTCTTTAATACCCTTTGACCACAACCAGTTTTCAGCCGCTTGCATTAAAGTGCGTCCGGCTCCTTGCCTTTCAAATTCAGGGAGAACGAATATACCGAATATTGTTGTCTCTGTGGCGTTGGCAATTGAGAAACCGATGGGTCGATCGCTAATCTCAGCAATCCATGCACAACAGTCTGTTGTTAGCATTTCGGCAACTGACTCTGGGGTAATACCAAGTTCAGCTATCTCTTCGCGGGATTGGTGATTTTCGACAACGCTGGTTCTAATTTCAAACAGAGTGTCAATATCCTCCAATAGAGCTAGGCGAATATTCATACTGTTCTAACTGTTATACGATTATTGTAGCAAGATCTCTGCGAGCGCATTTAACCCTTAAAATTTGATTCAGTAACCCTGGCCAAGCTATCCCTGCCCATCGTGACTAATAGTTCTTCATCAAAACGCTCATCTGGAATTGTAATTGCCAGAGCATCTGAGAACCCCGATATTGCATCAGCAAAGTCGATACCATGTTTGTGAAGATTGGCTGCTGCTTTCTCTCGATTCTATTGGTAAGCCATCTCAATTATAGTATGCACATCTGTACATACTACCAGGACGAAAACACTTGTCACCTGTGGTTGCCCTACCAATGACCGCAGAATGCGCAAGTAACTTTAACGGACTTTTGCTGTTGGTATAACGGCAAAATTCACCGGCATTGGGTATCTGGAAACGTAGCTAGAGTATGAGTTCTGTCCGGTGCAATGAAGGGTTAGGTTGTGTCTCAGGTAATCACCTCAACATTGCAGACAGTAAAATTAGTTTGATGGAGCCTGAGCAATTGCTACTAGGGTGTCACGAAAGCGAGGTACTAACAATAGTGGAGTTCCCATCCAATACATAACTCTGAAAACAGGATCATTTGGCGAGTGAGGCATTTGGCAATATTTTATGTCGCAATTCTCTAAGCCGCTCTTCTCAATTTGCCATTGCAAGTGATCGATACTGTACTCCATTACATGCCCTAGCCCCTGAGTCTCTGGTATGCGGAAATAATCAAAAATTTGTTTGCCTAAAGCCATATAGACTATATTGCGCAAACGATAAAGGTTAGGCGTTGAACAAATAATCATGCCGCCTGGTTTGAGTGCTATCTTTAGACGTTCTAAGACAATATGACCAGGCATCGGAAGATGCTCAATAACTTCAGAGAAGAAGATAAAGTCAAATTCCTCTTTGAATGGCGGTTCCTCTAAGCATAAATTCCAAATCTTTACTTGTAGTCCCTGCTCTGCAACGTAATCAAGGTGACTCCCACCAATATCAGCCACCCAGGCATCATCATTCCACAGTTTGTTGCATAGCAAACCGAATTGCCCACCACCCACGTCTAGGACTTTTAATGGAGTGGATGGTGCTAAATCACAATACCTTTTGATTAGAGCCTCATAGCGTGAGCGATAACGTGGATAATAATCAGGGATTTCATTAAAGCTGCCTTTACAAATAAATTCTAAATACGCTGAGTTAAATTTCTGGGCGTTATATGTACGTGTCATAAAAAATTACTCCATTTCCATAGATGACAACTTCACTTATAATTCTAATACAGATGCGGTATAATCATGTTTATGAATTTAAGTTACCGCATAACCGTAGCTTTTCTTAACATCCGATTGATTTGTCGGCGGGTTTGGGCGAGGAGGAGTTACCTTACACTTTCTCTCGTAAATATTCAAATGCTGCAAGAGATTGGCGCTGGCAATACGTCTTTCCGTCGCCGAGGATCTCCCTCGATTCGCCTGCGGGGCAAAAGGAAAGACATCATCTTTGGGCCGATCGGATTCAGAGGTAGATGAAACGAGCCTTGAGACAAGCAGGGATTAACAAAAATGCCAGTCCGCATACTTGGCGCTATAGCTTTGCCACCCATTTATTAGAAAATGGCTACGATATTCGCAGGGTACAGGAGTTGCTGGGGCATAAGGAAGTGCAGACCACGATGATTTATACCCATGTTCTCAATCGGGACCCGAAAGGCGTGGTTAGTCGGCTCGATCGCTAGCAAGCAACATCAAGTCAGCGCCGATCGCAATCTCTTAGGTGATTGGATTAATCGTAACGCCTACCCTTAGTCGGCTGCAACGGTGTGTTATGCCCATCGAGCCCCAAATACTTCTCTCTCGCGATCAAACTTCGGAACTCACAAACTCAGTAAGTCTCTTTCGCTTACCCAGCCCCGATCGAGCGGCAAATTACTTCGATGCAGAGATCTATTTTGCATAAAGTTAACTCGTCCATCAAGGAAACCAATACCGATACTTTGCCACACATTTTGTGTAGAAGCGATTTCAAGAGACTGTTGGCGAATGTATGAGGGGTTTCACCCATCATACATAGTCACCATGAATAGCGAGAATGATTGTGTAATCACGCACCACATTAAATCATTTATTATGACTCTTCACCCGCGCAACTGGTCATCAATTCCAGAAATGACAGCCTAATAGAGGACGAACCTCCTTCCCCAAAGGAAACCGGTATATGAAAATGCGGGACGAGTTAGGAGTGTTGTACTTGGATAGTGACTTTGTAACCTTGTGTCGAGCCGACTGCGGTCAAAGTGCTGTATCACTCCCGGCAATTAGCATTAGTCAGTGTGATGCAATTTGCACAGGGATTGACTGAGCGACAAGCAGCAGAAGCGGTCAGAATTCGTATTGAGTGGAAATATGCCTATTCGACTAGAAATTACTAATAGCGGTTTTGATTATTCAGTTTTAAGCGAATAGAAAAGTCGATTAATTGCTTCGGGAAGTGAAAGTGAACTACTAAATAAAATGTTACTGCATTTTCAACCACAATAAGGGATGGCTCAAAGCCCGGGGTAAAGCCATAACTAACTCGACCTATGTCAGAGGAGTAATCCGAAAAATGAACTGTCTAGAATGCGTTGGAGAAACTTTACGCCATGCCTTAAATCAGTTATAAAGTGTTGGAGATGAATGGCTATTACAGTAGTCAATCAGGATTTATCGGCGCGTTATGCAACGAGATTTGAGCAATATCGCTTGCCGAAATCTCAAACCGAAAAACAAAGCTTGGCATTGACGATTGGCTGTGATGGTCATCAGTTATTGTCAGCTTTGTATGACCCGTTGAGTTTTGAATAGTAGCGCCAGCTAAAAGCCGTAGAAATTTTACTCTGTGTGTGGAGACAGTAATATTGGTGGCCGGGAGGCTAAGTTTATTGGCGAGAAGCCGATAATTTACCCCCTCACAAGCAGTTAATTACTTCCCCCTATGATAAGGAGACTCGCAATCGGACAAAAAGAGATATCAATTGGACAGGTTATACAATACATATTACAGAAACTTGCGATCGCTCTTGTGCCCCGTAAACAATTCAAAACGGTGCGCCTGCCCAAGGCAGGATTCGATTTGCTCCATGAGTGCAGTGCTGATACCTTGCCTTAACGACTTTTTCTAGCTGTGCTGTGCTGCGATCGCTTCCCTATTTTAAAACTGTCCGGAGTATGGACTCAAAGAACATTAAATCTAAGTTGAACAATGGGACTCATCTTTTTTCTAACCTTGTCATTTCCCTGTTCAAAACTGAATAGGATGACTTGATAATCTCCTCTGTCTGGGAATTGACAGGAGATTTGGGTTATTTCTCCTTCATTATACTGACTCTGGCATATCTTTACATTTGCTCGGTTCTCCTGTGTAAAAGGGTTACTATCTGGCAAACTCCAAACTGAAAATCCGAATTTCTTCCTTTCAGCAAAGAAAGCTACAATTTTCTTTTGGTATGTTGGAGGTTTTTTGACCTCAATTAAAGCTTTTCTTTGAACATCTGTTTGATACTCCCTTGGCGAAACTATTTGCAACTTTTCTATAAAGAATTCAGGTGTTAAAAGTAGCTGCTTCTCAAAGGAAACCTGGTTTTTAGGACTATGTAACAACTGCCAATCTGATTGCTGAGGGAAATGACTTGCAATCATCGCTTCAGGAGGAGGCATGAGATAGTCTGCACTGTATTTGCCAGAATCGCTGTCATCCCAGGTCGTATCAACTAATTGCCAATTGTCTGCAACCTTCACTGCGTTCCAAGCATGAAGTGTCCAATCATAATTAGAGTTCAACAGCCTGATCGTCATGGGAATTAAATCTACAGGAGCCAAGTCTTGACGAACCTTTCCTCCAATAAAAACAACTTCTACGCCGATTTCTCGCCCTAACGCCATGAAGAGATTAGCATAACCTTCGCAGACTGCTTTCCGAGTTAAAAAAACCGTTTGAGCATCTTGAGCAGGTCGTATTCCTGTTTTAAGTACATTCAAATCGTAAGTAAGTCGGCTAATAACGTAGTCATGTAATGCTTTAATTCGTAAGTAGGGATCGGATTCTTGTTGAGCAATATAATTAGCAACAGATTTAATACTTTTTTCAATATCAGGTGTCAGGCTGGTAACGATTGGGTGAATTGTTTCATGATTTTTCCATGCCCAAGGTGAAGTTAATGAAGGTGGAATGGGATTATATTTTAAGCGAGTGATGAAATCCTTAGATGAATTAGATGAATGAGTGAATAAAGACGGATTAGCTTGAAGAATTATTGCTACTAGCAGTATAGCAAAAATTAGAAAAAATTTCCCGATTCTTTGCTCTAAAGCCTTTCTCTTGTTTTGCTTCAACTTGCGAGCTGCTTTGATAAAATCACTTTCAAAATTTTGAGGCATAAAAACACCCTAGTTAAGAATAAAAGCAAATTGATCTGTGAACCTCAATTCAATATAGCATCTCGCCCCGCTCTAATTCAAGGTCTCAATCGTAATATTATTACCCTCTACTGCTTCAATCTGAACCTTTTTTCCATCCTCTGTGCCCTCTGCGCTCTCTGCGGTTGGTTCAATCTTTCTCACATTAACCTCAATTTTTTTATGCTGACGTTCCGACGCAGCTTTTTGCAGGATTTTCAACTTTTCTGGGTCAGCATTCGAGCGCCAAAACAACTTATGATCCTTAATTTTAACGCAATTTTCTTCCAAACACTTCACCCATTCTCGATGTTTCTTAACTGCGCCACGATCGAGAATCCCTAACTTTTCTTCTTGGCGGGTGAGTTTCGCAAACTTTTCGTAATGGGGATAACTAGCAGTAACAAAAGCTTCTTTTCTAAGTAAAATTGGCGGGTTGTACAAATCAGAATAGTCTTGATAGCTCACAGAAAGGTCGCGCAAATCTATGTGCATAGAAGTGTGAAGGGCTGGATGCGGGTTAGTGTCAAAATCGGGATAAAATAAATAGGAAATTTGAGGTTTGCGAGCGTGAAATTTGATGATTGTAGCGCCGTCAAGCCTGCCAATTGTGCGGTTGGCGCAGCCTTCGTAGAGCCGCAGCAAAGGGTCAAGTTCTTCTAATGCAGAGACGTGCACTGAAAGGGAACCATGCTGTTTGTAGCCGATCGCACTATCTTCGCAGCAGTCAGCCACAATATCAGGTTTGCTCAGACTGTACAGCATTAAATCTGCCAAAGTGCAAGCTTTTTGATAATTGTCAAACAAACCTTTGATGTCGTTGCGGATTTGAGCCGGGAGTCGGCGGATTGAAGGCCGATCGCCCAAACCGTTGAGAGCGAGATATACCAGCAAATCTTGGCGGCGCTTGTCGGCGATTTTCTCCCAATCATCCGCATCCGTTGCTTGCAAAATCACCCTCCAAGCGCGATTAAAACTGTGAAATTCCTCCTTAATCGCCGATTCTTCCGCTAGTTCGCCTTTAACCGGAAGGCGGCCTCGATCGCTCACAAAAGCCATCAAAGGAGCCAGCATTTCCGCATAATCCTCAAACCGCTTAACTTGCGATCGCACTCTGGGAGTCGATAAGCGCGATCGAAACCGAGAAGCACGAAAACCTTCACCCTCCGCTGCATCCCGAAATACAAAATAAATTCCCAAAGCTACAGGAATCGCATCAACACTCAAAACTTGGTCGATATAAATCTTCAACTCTTCCTGTTCGTAATACTTCTGAAAAGTATTCCGAGAAGTAATCACCCCATCCCCGTAAGCAATTTGACCTTGTTGGCGCGAGTCAATCAAAACCTGAGCCGCTACAACTAATAATTTTTTAGTCAATCCCCAAGCATTCAGCAAAGATTCTCGGCGTTCCGCCAAAGATTCAATCACATTAATCACGTAACCAATATTCACAATATCTGCACTAATTCGCGGAGTATCCGGCTGATAGTATGGATCCCAACCCGAAATAGCATAACCTTGTTCAGCAATATATTTAATATCCCCGCCGTAACCGCAACCGTAATCAAAAAAAGTCGCCCCGTCGATCGCTAAATCCGCTTCTAAAACCAGGCGCAAAGGTTTAGAAAGCGAGTTGCGTACCATCGCAGCTTTGTGTCGCTCGATTTTAGGGATTGAAAGCTCGTTATTCTCATGTTTCAAACGCTCGACAACAGCATGATCTTGAATTTCCACACCGCAATATCCCAAATATTTGAGCCAACCCTCGCGAGTGCCGATAACGCTAGTATTGTCAAGCAGTCCCCACTTTTCCTCGCAGCGAGTGAGTCGAGCAAACTTTTCGTAATGGGGATAATCCGCAGCTACAAAAGTTTCCTTGCGGTGCAAAACCGGGGGATTTTCACTTTTGCTGTAATCGAAATATTTAACTTCCCCTGTTTCCAGATTAATTTGGATGCTGGCTTGCAAAGCAGGGTGAGCATCTGTATCGAAATCAGGGTAAAAAAGATAAGATATTTTAGGTTGATGGAGTGAAAATTTAACTAAAGTTGCTTCATCAATATTTTCGAGAGTGCGTCTGGCACAATTTTCGTAGATTCCGAGGACTGGGTTGAGTGCTTGCAAAGCCGAAACATGAACGTAAAAAGCCGTAGGTAATTTTTTACCCACCTTGCTTTCGCGACAGCAGCGAGCCACTTTTGCCACCAGATTGTCAACACAAAAATCCTTGATTTCGTCGGGCGGGGACGGCACAGCCTTTACATAATCTTGCTCAGAAATTGCCTCGTTTTCATACAATAAAACTTTTTGAGCAAAATCCATCAAAGGCGTTAGCCTTTCTCCATTATTTTCTAATAACTCGCTCTTTAAAATAGTGTTGGTAATGGTATCGTAATTCATAGCTAAATTAATTATTTTTTTTAATTAACCGCAGAGAACGCTCTTGACACAGAGTGAAGAAAGAAACAGGACTTACCTAGAACTTCTCCATGTAGGGTGCACAGGGAGCACCGTACCGCTTTATGTCTTAGTCTCAAGCGAGAGGGACGAGAGTTTGTGTAGTGGCGATTTCAATATCCGACTGCGATCGAGTAAGATATTAACCAAACATTCTAGTTTCCACAAATTCTTGAACCAGGGCTAAATGACTGGACAAACTAACTAATATGTTCTCAACCCTCTCAATCTTTGACAATTCCACCACTGGTGGTTCAGATTGAAAGCCTCGCGCTTGATGCTCCAATTGTGTGGCCAAATCCGACATCAGAGCAACTCCCACATTAGCAGAAGTTCCCTTAAGACGGTGTGCTTGATATTCCACAGCTTGCCAATCTTTAGCTTCTACGGCTCTTTTGGCAGCAGCCACATCAGCTTGCGCGCCTGCCACAAAAGCTTGCAATAGTCGCTCGGGCAATTTAATATTAACTCGTCCGAGTTGCTCCAATCTGCTCTTGTCGAACAGTCCGTCGCAGTCTCTATGTTCCCAAGTTTGAAGTGTGCTCGCCCTTGGTGTCGGCACAGCCACAACCTGCACTTTTTCCACAAGTTCTGTATAATTTGTTGCTAATTGAGATTTTTTTTCCGAATTAATACTTTTAACTCCATACTTATTTTCACACTGAACATTTCGGGCTTCATACTTTTTTAGCGCCGCCGCCAAAGCATCTAAATCTACAGGTTTGCTGAGATAATCGTCCATCCCCGCCGCCAGACACTTTTCTCGTTCCCCCGGCATAGCATGAGCAGTTAAAGCCATCACAAAAGTATGCCGATCGCTTCCTTCGATTTCCCTCAACTTTTGCGCCGTTTTGTAACCGTCAAGTACCGGCATTTGACAGTCCATCAGCACTAAATCATAACTTTTTTTTGCCAGCAAATCCAGCGCTTGTTGACCGTTGACCACGCAGTCAGCGTGATAGCCTAAAACTGCCAACTGTTCGACAAGAACTTGTTGATTGATCGGGTGGTCTTCCGCCAGCAAAATTCTCAGGGATGACGGCGAATTGGGAGTAACATATTGAGAATTAACTGCTGGCAATGTGCAAGTATTAGCAGCCTCCAAGGTTCCAGAATCTCCCGTTCCCTTAATCGGCGCCAGCATTGCCTCAAGCAGGCGGCTAGGCCGCACCGGCTCGATCAAATACCCGCTAAAACCCCGACTGCAAAGCGCTTCAGCCTTCGGCTGTTCCCGCAAAGCAGTCATGGCGATTAACGAGCCAACTGCCGAGGTCGATCGCACTTTTATCGCAAACTCCTCCGCATCCAACTCTGGCATTTGCAAGTCCACAAGCACCACATCCCAGCTTTTTTCCCTCTCCCCGGAATCCTGAGAAATCCCGCCCTGGGCCTTGTTCACCCAACTCAAAGCCTCAGCAGCAGTTTCTGCCTCGTCGCAGTGGGCACCCCAACTTTGAGCGATTGATCGCACTGCTGCCCTCCTCAAAGCGCTTCCAGAGACTACTAACAGCTTCTTGCCCGCAAGTTCGGGATCATAAGCCTCAACTTGCAACTGTTTTTCCAAAGGTACAGTAAACCAAAAAGTCGAACCGCTGCCTAGCAAACTGCGAACTCCTATCTCGCCTCCCATCATGTCCACTAACTGCTTGCAAATAGCCAAACCCAAACCCGTTCCGCCGTAAGGCCTAGTAGGAGAATCGTCTACCTGAGAAAAAGATTGGAACAGCTTTGTTTGCCCTTGGGCCGAAATTCCAATGCCAGTATCCCGCACCGAAAAGAGCAATCTTGCTTCAGGTCTACCGTCTGCCAGTCGGTTGCCCTGCTTTACACTTATGTGAACTAGAACTTGACCGCGATCAGTAAATTTTATTGCATTCCCCGTCAAATTCAGCAAAACTTGCTTCAATCGGCCAGAGTCGCCCACCAACTTTCTCGGCACCGAACTGTCAACTAAAATATTCAATTCTATACCTTTTTCCTCTGCCAAATGCGTTATCATTTCTATCACCGACTCTACGCAGCTATCCAAATCAAAATCCGCCTTTTCCAGCCGCATTTCTCCAGCTTCAATCTTAGAGAAATCGAGGATATCATTAATAACGTTCAGCAAATGTTCAGCACTGCGGTAAATAGTCTGAGCGCACTCCTGCTGTTTCGGTTCCAGAGTAGCGCGCAGCAGCAATTGAGCCATTGCCAAAACCCCATTCATCGGAGTGCGAATTTCGTGACTCATGTTCGCCAAGAATTGCGACTTCACCCGGCTGGCTTCTAAGGCAGTTTCCCGCGCTTCCACCAACTCATTAATCTTGTCGGCAACCATCACAATTCCCCCCACTTTTTCGTCGGGATCGTACCAAGGGTGAGCAGCCCACCGCAGGTACAGAACTGATCCGTCTGCTCGTTCCCAGGCATCTTCGCTCACAGATACTACCTTGCCTTTGAGCGCTTCTTGGTACATTACTTTCCAGCGATTCGGCGTATCGGGAAACAATTCGTAATGGCTGAGATTATTTAGGGAGGGCAACTTCAAATTAAATTGACTAACCCATTTTTTCGAGTTAGCCATATAGCGCATTTGTGTATCGAACATCGCCATTGCTACAGGCACGCAAGTAATAATTTGTCTCAGTTGCTGCCGTTCCCTTTCCAGAGCATCTTCCGCCTGTTTGCGCTCAGTAATATCGCTAATCATACCAGCCATCCGCAGCGGTTCTCCCTGATAATTCCGCTGAGCTTTTCCCTGAGAAGTGCAGTAGCGGTAAAAACCGGAAGAGTGCAGCAGGCGAAATTCTACATTATAGTCTATTTCTTGTTCCAAGTGAGCGGCGATCGCCCGGACTATGCCCTCCTTGTCCTCGGGGTGCAGGCGGTTGTAGAGAGCTTCCATAGTCCTGCCAAATTGATCTCGCGACAAACCGATAATTTCCAAAAGGCGATCGTTCCAATAAACCTCATTTTTACTTAAATCCCAATCCCAAATTCCGTCGTTCACTCCCTCTAAAACTAACCTGTACCGTTCCTCACTTTCCTTAAGTTTTTGACTGGCATGAAACGCCTGAGTTTCAGCGCGGTAAATGCGAATGGCATTGAACATACTGCGCGACAAACTCTTGGGAGAAAGCTTGCTTTTAGCGATATAATCAGAAGCTCCAGCTTTCATCAATTCCACAGCAATTTGTTCGTCGCCTTGACCTGTAAGCACAATTAAGGGAACTTTCAGCCCAGCTTCCCGTACATTTTGTACCAAGCTCAGTCCGTCTCCGTCCGGCAATCCGTAGTCGAGGAATACGCAGTCAAATTTGCAGTCAAATATCTGATTTAATAGCAGCCCTTTTTCTGTCTCCTCAACCTCGCTTAAATGTTGAGATTTAGTTTGTTTGCAGAGTTTCGCGGTCGCCTGGGTAGAATTTTTGCTGACCGAGAGTTTGGCCAGGGCATCGGCGCAGTCTTGTGCTTCAGTAACTTCTACCGAAACGCCAGCAGACTTGAGCGAGCGTTTGACCGCCATCCGATCGACAGCATCGTCATCAACAATCAGAATTTTGATAAGTTTGTCCATAACAACCGAATTGTGGATTACTCCGAAAAAGCTGCATCCTAGAAAAAGTAATTAAAATAAATGCACCGCTGAAAAATCACCAAAGCCACCTTGAAACTTTTTCTGTTAAATTTTATCTTAATTTAGGGAATTTCGCTCAGCATCCAGTATCTGTTGAGGGTAGCCATAACTTCCACGAAGTTAGAAAAAGTGACAGGTTTAAGAATATAGCCCGCTACATTCAAATTATAAGCATTTACTTTATCTCTATCTTCATTAGAAGTTGTGAGGACGATCACCGGAATCGACCTCAAACATTCATCCAGTCGCAATTCTTGCAAAAACTCGATCCCGCTCATTTTCGGCATATTCAAGTCCAGGAGAATTAACCGGCGCGCTTGAGGCATTGCAGGCTCTATTTTTCCTTCCCCACGCAATATAGCCAGAGCTTCTAATCCGTTTGCAGCAATGTAGAGGGGGTTGACGATGTTATTTTTTTTGAACGCTCGCCGGACGTTCATCACATCAACCTCATCATCTTCTACCAAGAGGATATGAATTTTTTTGTCTTCCATAAATCAGCCACTTTGCAGATGTTTTTAAGCGCCAGTCTCGTTGGCGAGGTTTAGTCAGCACCGATCGCGAACCCAGCAAGTTTAATCTATATTGTCCTTTGTAAAGAATCATTTCTGCCTCAGCCGATCGCGGTATCTACCTGCAGGCGTACTCGCCCGTCAGGGGCATAAGGGGGACAGCCGAGAGCCAAAAACTCGCCAATAACGCCCTCAGAGAGGTACTGTAAAATCTAAAACTCATCTACCTTATTATTCATCGCCATGTCAGCCGATCGCAAACTCTACGAAGGCAAAGCCAAAATCCTCTACTCCACCGAAGACAGCGAAATTTTGCTGACCCACTTCAAAGACGACGCCACAGCCTTTAACGCCCAGAAACGCGGCAGCATCGTGGGCAAAGGCGAAATCAACTGCGCCGTATCCGCCCACCTGTTTCGGATGCTAGAAACCAAAGGCATTCCCACCCACTTTATCGACACGCCGGCCCCCAACCAAATGCGAGTCTGTCGCGTCCAAATCTTGCCCTTGGAAGTCGTAGTCAGAAACATTGCCGCCGGCAGTCTTTGCAAGCAAACCGGGCTCGCCCTAGGCACAATTGTCAATCCGCCGCTGGTGGAATTTTATTACAAAAACGACGATTTGGGAGACCCGCTGCTGACCCGCGGCCGACTGCAGTTAATGCAGCTAGCCACCCCCGAACAAGTAGACCAACTAGAAATCGCCGCCCGCGAAATTAACGAAATACTCAAAGAATTTTTCACCGAGTGCGGCATCACCCTAGTAGACTTCAAACTCGAATTCGGTATCGACCAACATCAAAATCTGATCCTCGCCGACGAAATCAGTCCCGACACCTGCCGCCTCTGGGACAACGCAGAAACCGACCCCGACGCCCGTGTTATGGACAAAGATCGATTCCGCCGCGACTTGGGATCCGTGGAAACCGCTTACCAACAAGTTCTCCAACGGGTTCTAGCTCAGAAAGTTGAGAGGTATTAACTTTTGAGGGGGTTTGGGGGAGCGATAAGTCCCACGTTCCTTTGGGTCAGCGTTGGGATACATGGACACCCCAAGCAAATTTTATCCGGTCAAACAGGCGTAAAATTTGCCAACTCGGTTGAGTTTTTATCAGGAATAAATATAATGATAAAAGGAGGTGGAAGCAATGCAACATCAAGCCGTCAAAGTTAGACTGTATCCAACAATTGAACAACAGACGATATTAGCTCAGCACTTTGGCTGTTCTCGCTGGTGGTGGAATTACGCACTCAATATGTGTATTGAAACTTACAAAACCACGGGTAAAAGCTTGACTCAAATTGCATTGAACAAACTCCTACCAAATCTCAAAAAACAAGAAGAAACACAATGGTTGTCGGAGTGTTACTCTCAGGTTTTGCAATCCACAACGCTCAACCTGGTAACTGCTTACAAAAACTTTTTTGAGTCTAGGGCTAAATACCCTAGATTCAAATCAAAAAAAAATAGGCAGTCAATTCAGTATCCGCAATCAGTCAAACTTGTTGACGACTTTCTCAAGTTTCCCGGTCGTGTCGGCACTGTCAAAGCTTGCGTTACATCGACCGCTTGAGGGAACTATCAAAACCGTAACCGTCAGTGTTACTTCTTCGGGGAAATACTATGCCTCTGTTTTGACAGAACTCGAAGGAGACAAACCAGTTGTTCACACCGATGGAAAAGTTGCAGGAATTGACTTGGGATTGAAAGATTTTGCGATTGTCAATGATGGTATCAAGACATCCAAATACCCTAATCCTAAGCATTTAGCAAAACACGAGCGCAACCTCAAACGAAAACAGCAAAAACTAGCAAGAAAGGAGAAAGGAAGCAAGTCGAGAGATAAAGCCAAAAAACTGGTGGCTAGGGTTCACGAACGAATTAGCAATGTCCGTCAAGACGAATTGCATAAGCTATCTAGAAGGCTTGTTGACGATAACCAAGTCATCGTAGTCGAAAACCTTCACGTTAAGGGCATGGTTCGCAACCACAAACTAGCTCAAGCAATGGATGATGTAGGTTGGGGAATATTTGTCAATTTCTTGCATTACAAGCTAGATCGCGAAGGCAAAGTGTTGGTAGAGATTGACCGATGGTTCCCTAGCTCGAAACTCTGCTCAAATTGCCACGGCATCAGGTGAATGAAATGCCATTAGATGTTAGGACATGGACTTGTCCGGCGTTGTGGTACTCATCACGATAGGGATGGAAACGCCTCAATAAATATCAGAGCAGAAGGAATCAGAATGCTATCGGTCTTGGGAGCCAGGACTGCTGCTGATGGAGGGGAGGTGAGTCCGAAACTGGGACGTAAGTCTAAGTTAACGCAATCCCCGTTGAAGTCAGAAGCTCACGCTGTACCTTTATGTCAGCGCTGGGTAGTTCACGTCCGGTCGCTGAACTAAGAATCCTCACGCCTTGGGGCCCAGGAGTGTCATAATTGCACAGTTTGTTGCCATTATTCCCAGTCAGCAATCAGCAGTCCACAGTCATCAGTTAGTGGGAGATAGCTAATTCACCCGACTTAATGACTAACGACTGATGACTGATGACTGATGGCTAATGTGCTGTGTGGATTGCCTAAAAAAGTTAACAAAAATGCGCTTATCTGCTGTATTGGTGGCAGTTTTTACTGCCTCAGCAACATTCGGGTTATCAAATTCTGCTTCGGGCCAAACATCCTACTCTGAATCAGCAGAGGAAACTTTGGCCGCCGTTACCCCCGCCCCGTCGATCGAATTACCCGATCGCCCCATTCCAGAATTAACCCAAAATCCTCCTCAAAACCGCAAAGCCGGTAAAACCAGCAAAGGGGAAGCCCTAAAAATAGCGGAGGCCCCCGCCAGAGGAGAAAACGACCGCAAACCCCGAGACGGATTCACAGACACGCCCACCCCGGTTTCGCCTTCCTTGCTTCTACTCAAACCCGAGCTAGCATCCAACCCCTCCCCTGCCTCTAGCAGCCAAAACGCCCTGCCAGAGGCGCAACAGGGTAGCCCGCTCCCCCCCGAGCCATCGGCTGTAACGCCTGCCTGGATCGCAGCAGAGCTAGGGAAACCAGATGAATCCGGGGCGATCGCTCAAAACGCCCAAGTTACCCCCAGACCGGCCCCGACGGCACCGCCCACCAACACCGTTCCCTCATTGCCCCCTGGTCGAGCACCGCAGCCGGGACCAACCCCCGCACCCGCCGGGCCTGCCGAACCCCAAGTGCTAGTTGCAGAAGTCACCGTCACCGGGGCGACGGCCGACTTGGAGCGTGAGATTTACGGAGTCATCACCACCCAACCGGGACGCACGACCAACCGCAGCCAACTGCAACAAGACATCAACGCCATTTTTGCCACGGGCTTTTTCAGAAACGTGCGGGCAGTACCGGAAGACACCCCGTTGGGCGTCCGGGTGACTTTTATTGTGCAGCCAAATCCGGTGCTGCGGGGAGTGACAATCACCGGCCAGCAAGTGCTGCCCCAAAGCGTAATTGACGAAAGCTTCCGCGATCAGTACGGCCAAATTCTCAACCTCCGCCGCTTTGAGGAGGGAGTGAAAAGAATTAATGCCTGGTATCAAGAGAACGGCTATGTTTTGGGCCAAATCACTGATGCCCCGCAAGTAGCAGAGGACGGTACAGTCACCCTGGTAGTGGCAGAAGGCCAGATCGAATCCGTTGATGTCCGCTTCCTGAACAAGGAGGGAGAGGCAACAGATGCTACGGGTCAGCCGATCGGAGGCAACACCCGCCGCTTTGTCGTCACCCGCGAAGTAGAACTCAAGCCCGGAGACATCTTTAACCGCACCAAGGCGGAAAGAGATTTGAGACGGGTGTTTGGTTTGGGAATTTTTGAAGACGTGCGGCTTGCCTTGGAACCGGGAACGACTGACCCCCGCAAGGCAAGGGTAATTGTCAACGTCATCGAGAAAAATACTGGTTCTCTGGCGGCTGGTGCAGGTTTGAGTTCCGCGACGGGTTTGTTCGGTACGGTGAGTTACCAGCAGCAAAACTTGGGCGGTAGGAACCAGAAATTGGGGGCTGAGGTACAAATCGGGGAACGCCAAACGCTGTTTGACCTGAGTTTTACTGACCCCTGGATTGCGGGCGATCCTTACCGCACTTCTTTCACCGCTAATGTTTTTAGAAGACGATCGATCAGCGTGATTTTTGACGGCGGCGAACGGGAAGTCAGATTGCCCAACGAGGATCGACCCCGCATTGTCCGCACCGGTGCCGGTATCAATTTCACCCGTCCCCTGTCGCCCAATCCTTTTGCCGATGCTGAGTGGACTGCTTCACTCGGCTTGCAGTACCAGCGAGTCTCAATTACCGATCGCAAAGGCCGTCGCGAATCCCGGGACGAACTCGGCAACCTGTTAAGTTTTAGCGATTCCGGCTCCGACGACTTGACAACACTGCAAGCAGGTGTAGTGCGCGATCGGCGCAACGACCCCCTCCGCCCCACTAGCGGTTCCCTGCTCAGGTTTGGGATGGAACAATCGATTCCTGTCGGTTCCGGCAACATCCTGTTAAACCGCCTGCGGGCCAGCTACAGCTTGTACCTACCAGTCCAGTACACTAACTTTAGCCCCGGCCCTCAAACCCTGGCATTCAGTTTTAGAGGCGGCACCGTATTCGGAGATTTGCCTCCCTATGAAGCCTTTGCCTTGGGCGGCGCCAACTCGGTGCGCGGATACGACGAAGGCGACATGGGAGCCGGCCGCAGCTTCCTAGAAGCCAGCGTTGAGTACCGTTTCCCGATTATTTCGTTTCTCGGCGGAGCGCTATTTTTGGATGCTGGCAGCGACTTGGGTACGGGCGAAGATGTCCCCGGCGACCCTGCCGGTATCCGCGGAAAGCCGGGTAGCGGTTACGGTTACGGCCTCGGCGTGCGGATTCAATCTCCTTTAGGGCCCATCCGCATCGATTACGGTATCAACGACACTGGGGACAATCAAATTCACTTTGGGATTGGTGAGCGATTCTAATTAACGAAGAGTCATTAGTCAGCAGTCATTAGTCATTAGTCATTAATTAGGAGTAAGGGGTAATGGGTAATTGCTAATTGGTGATTGGGGAAAAGGTAATTGGTAAGGTGCGATCGCCCGGCGCACCCTACGAATCATGTCTAAGGTGCGCCGGGCCGATCCGCCTACGGTTAACTTCCATCTTCCATCTTCCTTCTTCCATCTTCCCTCTTCCATCTTCCCTCTTCCTTCTTCCATCTTCCCTCTTCCTTCTTCCAAATGACTCAACGTACCTTAAAATCTGAATTTGAACTGTCGGGAATCGGTTTGCACAGCGGCGAAAAAACTCGCGTCCGAGTTTTGCCGGCGTCGGTTGGGGAAGGGCGCTATTTTGTCAGAATAGACTTGCCCGGTGCTCCGATAATTCCTGCAAAAATTGAGGCAGTTTGTCAGACTGCACTTTCCACTGAACTGGCAGGTATTGATGCTCAAATTCGCACTGTAGAGCATCTATTAGCCGCTTTGGCGGGGATGGGAGCGGATAATGCTCGAATTGAGGTTGATGGGCCGGAAGTGCCGCTGCTGGACGGTTCGGCTCAGGTTTGGGTAGAGGCGATCGCCCATACCGGCTTAGTTCCTCAAGAATCGAAGCAAGACCCCACTCCCTGGGCCGTCCTAGAACAGCCTATTTGGGTGCGTCACGGGGATGCTTTTGCAGCGGCTTTACCGTCAGCGGAAACTCGGTTTAGTTACGGAATTGATTTTGAGGAACAGGCGATCGGCAATCAATGGTACAGTTGGTCGCCAGAGGCAGAAAGTTTTGCTACCGCGATCGCCCCAGCCCGCACTTTTGGACTTGCTCGCCAAGTTGACCAATTGCGACAAGCAGGTTTGATCAAAGGTGGTACCCTAGAGAACGCCCTAGTTTGCGATCACTCCGGCTGGCTCAACCCGCCCTTGAGATTTGCCAACGAACCGGTGCGCCATAAAATCTTAGACTTAGTAGGCGACCTCAGTCTGCTAGGAACTTGGCCAAAAGCTCACTACTTGGCTTACAAAGCCAGTCACAACCTGCACGTCCAACTTGCCTTAGCCGTAAACTCCCAAGCGGGCGGGTCGTGAAGGAGACAAGTTAGAAACAAAGGTTCGAGCCAAGTCCCTCTTACAATTCACAACCCAAGACGCGATCCATCGCGTTTCTACCACACTCAAAAGTCTTCAAGTAATGTCCACGCTGACTGAAGTTAACACCCTCAATACTGCTAATTCTGGATCCCTTCCCACCGAAAACGGTGAGGATTCTCCAGCGGTTAAATCTACTTTTACTCTCGAAGAAATTCAGAAATTATTGCCTCATCGCTATCCTTTTGCGCTGGTTGACAAGATTGTTGATTACGTGCAGTCCGAGAAGGCTGTAGGAATTAAAAATGTGACTTTCAACGAACCACATTTTCAAGGGCATTTTCCCGGAAGGCCGATTATGCCTGGCGTATTAATTGTCGAAGCGATGGCTCAAGTTGGCGGTATTGTTCTCGCTCAGTTGCCCGACATCGAGCAAGGATTGTGGATGTTTACGGGAATTGATAAAGTCAAGTTCCGTCGTCAGGTTGTACCGGGCGATCAGTTGCTGATGACTGTAGAATTGCTGTGGGTAAAACGCCGTCGCTTCGCAAAAATCCAGGCTCTGGCGGAAGTAGACGGACAAAAAGTTTGTGAAGGAGAATTGACGTTTTCGATGGTAGATTAAATTGGGGAATTGGTGAGGGCTTGCGGGTAGTTTTGAGTTATGAGTTTTGAATTTAAATTAAAACCGCGAAGCCTTCCTCGGAAGGAAGCAATCTTAAAATTTAAAAACATTCTTCTTCACGCTTGAATAATTCCTTCCGTCTTCTGTCAACATCCATCAGTTAAATCCGTTAAATCGGTTCAATTCCTTACATTGCGCGTTGCCGAACTTCCTTCCCACTTACCAGCAAAAAAACAGACAAATGCTTACTTTGATTCACCCAACTGCTGTGATTCATCCCGGTGCTGAACTTCACCCGACTGTAGAAGTTGGAGCTTATGCTGTAATTGGGGAAAGAGTGAAAATCGGGCCGGAAACTAAGATTGGCGCTCATGCAATTATCGACGGGCTAACAGAAATAGGCGCTCGAAATCAAATTTTCCCCGGTGCGGCGATTGGTTTGGAACCTCAAGATTTGAAATACGAGGGTTCTGCGACTAGGGTGAAAATTGGTGACAGCAATCTGATTCGGGAATACGTGACAATTAACCGCGCTACTGGAGCGGGGGAAAGCACGACAATTGGGAATCATAATCTATTGATGGCTTATGTTCATGTGGGACACAATTGCGCGATCGCCGATCGAGTAATTATCGCCAATGCTGTAGCCTTAGCCGGACACGTTAAAATCGAGTCTCAAGCCCGATTGAGCGGTGTTTTGGGCGTTCACCAGTTTGTCCACATCGGCCGCTTGTCTATGGTGGGCGGCTTGAGCAGGATCGATCGAGACGTACCTCCTTATATGCTAGTCGAGGGGAATCCTTCGAGAGTACGAGCAATCAACAAAGTAGGTCTCGAACGCGCCGGTTTTACCCCAGAAGATTTGCTAATTTTGAAGAAAACTTTTCGTATTCTATACCGTTCTGGTTACACTCTCAATCAAGCTTTGGAAGAGTTGGATTTGTTGCAGGAAAACCCCCATTTGCAGCACCTGCGGAGATTTATGCAGCAGTCTATAACCAAAGGGCGGCGCGGTTTGATTCCAGGCAACAAGTGAATGAGGTAGAATAAACCTATGAACTAAGCGACTGTTGCCCTATGAATGTATATACTTCAGTAAAATCTACATCCCCAGAAATAGAACAAGATGGCTGCATTAGGTTCTCAGATGTTAGTTGGCAGCAATTTGAAGGGATAGAAGCAGCTTTTAAAGATGTCAGAGGTGTGAAATTTTTCTATCTCGATAAAATACTGCAAATTATGACTGTCTCGCCCGAACACGAAATAATCAAGAAAACTCTCTGTATGCTCCTAGAGGCATATATGAGAGCAAAGGGGATTCGATTTTACGGCAAGGGCGGGCCGACTCTGGGTGACAGAGAATTAGGCGGTAGAAAAGAGCCGGATGATTCATATGATATAGGAACCCAAAAAATAGTCCCAGATATTGCTATTGAAGTCGTAATTACCAGTGGCGCGATAAATACTCTAGAGTTCTACAAAAGATTGGGCGTTAGGGAAGTCTGGTTTTGGCAAAATAGTCAGTTATCTCTCTATTACTTAACAGGTGAAAATTATGAGCAGGTGGCCCGGAGTACATTCCTTCCCGATCTAGACTTAGAATTACTCCTACACTGTGCTAATATGCCCGATCAATATGATGCTGTTACCGAGTTATTAGCAAACATCTCACCTGTTTAAAGTCAGAATATGAAAATTTTTATCAGCACTGGTGAGGTTTCTGGCGATTTGCAAGGAGCTTTGTTAGTTGCAGCCTTAAAACGTCACGCTGTCACCGCTGGTTTGGAGTTAGAAATAACAGGATTGGGCGGCCATCGTATGGCGGAAGCTGGTGCTACTATTTTAGGCGATACTGCGGGCATTGGTTCTATGGGCCTTATAGAATCTGTACCCTATATTTGGCCAACGATCAAAGTTCAGCAAAAAGCTAAACAATATCTAAAAAAGTTCCCCCCCGATGCGGTTGTATTGATTGATTATTTGACTCCAAATCTCGGTATTGGCAGCTACATCCGCCGCTGTTTGCCGGATTTGCCGGTGGTTTGGTACATCGCACCTCAAGAATGGGTTTGGTCGATTTCTCCTCGCAATACTGATCTGATTGTCAATATTTGCGACAAACTTTTGGCAATTTTCCCCGAAGAAGCTTGTTATTTTCGGGAAAAAGGAGCCGAAGTGAGTTGGGTTGGTCATCCTTTGGTGGATAGAATGCAATCTGCGCCCAGTCGGGAAGTTGCCCGCAAAACTTTGGGAATTGTGCCGGAACAGGTGTCGATCGCCCTAATTCCCGCTTCCAGACACCAAGAACTCAAGTACCTGATGCCGGTCATATTTGAGGCCGCTCAAATTATTCAAGCTAAATTGCCGGAAGTTCATTTTTGGATTCCGCTTGCTAATAAAGCTTTCCGCAGCAAAATCGAAGAGGCGATCGAGAATTACGGTTTGCGGGCTACTTTGTTAGAAAATCAAACTCTGGAAATCTTGGCTGCTGCCGATCTGGCCATCACTAAATCTGGTACTGTTAATCTGGAGCTAGCTTTGCTCGACGTTCCGCAAGTTGTCGCTTACCGCGTCAGTCGGATTACGGCTTGGATTTTTCGCCACGTGCTGAAATTTTCGATTCCTTTTATGTCTCCGCCCAATTTGGTGCAAATGAAGCCGATCGTCCCTGAGTTGCTGCAAGACGACGCTACTGCGGAAAATATAGTGCACTATGCACTGGAATTGCTGCAAAATGCCGATCGACGCCAGCAAACTTTGGCAGGTTATCGGGAAATGCGCGAAAGTCTCGGAGATGTGGGCGTGTGCGATCGCGCCGCTGCGGAAATAATGAAAAATGTTAAATTAAATAGAGCAAATTAAAGCAAGTTTGTTATTGAAATGTTATGCCAAGCAATCGGAAAAAGCGACCGATCGCTGTTGATTTATTTGCAGGCGCGGGTGGCATGACACTGGGCTTTGAACAAGCAGGTTTTGACGTACTTGCCTCAGTCGAAATTGACCCAGTCCACTGCGCCACACACCAGTTTAATTTCCCCATGTGTTCTATTTTGTGCACAGATGTCGCACAGCTTAGGGGCTCGGAAATTCGGAAAAAATCGGCGATCGGGGGGCGCGAGATAGACGTAGTAATCAGCGGTTCGCCCTGTCAAGGATTCTCGATGATGGGCAAGCGCGATGTGGACGACCCGCGAAATTCTCTAATTTTTCACTTTCAGCGCTTAGTTTTGGAGCTAAAACCCAAGTTTTTCGTAATGGAAAATGTGCCGGGAATTGCGTCAGGAGAACACAAAGAACTCCTGAATATTTTAATTAGCTCTTTTCTGGAAGCAGGCTATAAAGTAGAAGAAAACTATCAAGTTCTCAACGCCGTTAACTACGGAGTGCCGCAAGCTCGCAAACGATTATTTCTGATTGGCTGCAAAAAAGATTTTGAGCTGCCAAAATACCCTCAGCCAACTACTATACTGCCGAAAATTAAAGTTGCTAAACGCTATAAAAAAGTTGATTTACCTGCTGTCCCGACGGTTTGGGATGCGATTGGAGATTTGCCGGAAGTGGAAAACTACAGCGAGTTGCTGCACCGAGATTGGGTAATCGCGGAGTACGGAAAGTGCAGCACTTATGCGAGTATAATGCGCGGAATCGATGGTTTGGATGATGATTATTCCTACGATCGCGAGTACGATCGACAAATCCTCTCTTGTAGTTTGCGAACTAAACATTCTCAGGAATGTATCGAAAGGTTTCATGCTGCCAAACACGGCGAAAAAGAGCCGATCACCCGTTTTTACAAGCTGCATCCCGAGGGAGTTTGCAACACTCTCAGGGCCGGAACCGACAGGGCGAGGGGGGCTTATACTTCGCCGAGGCCGATTCACCCGATCGCCCCTCGGTGCATTACAGTCAGAGAAGCTGCGCGGCTGCATTCCTATCCTGACTGGTTTAGATTTCACGTCACAAAATGGCACGGTTTTCGCCAAGTCGGAAATTCTGTACCACCGCGATTGGCGAAAGTTGTAGCAGCGCAGATTATTACCGCTTTGGGCGTGAAAGCAATTAAGCCGAGTCTCAAGCTGACATGGGGAGATGATTCGTTGCTTAAACTGAATTGGTCGGAAGCAGAAAAATATTATCTAAAAAGTTAAGAATTAGATTTAATTATCTGTAATTGGGAATTGGTAAATAAGTAATGATTTTTGCTTTTCATCTCCTTATAAACAGCGGGTTATATCAACTCCGCTAGCATCGGAATTGTAAAATCAAATCAACAGTCAATACTCAACTATCATTCAGTTTTTAGACCCCTCCTTCAACAGTCAACAGTCAACTATAATTCCGGTGCAACCGGAATTGATATTACATCAAATCGGATCGCTACTTATACAGTACTACCCCGAAGTAAGCGTGGGCCGCTGTTCCTATATCATTTGGGACGGGTCTACGATCGGCACGAGATGTCCCCGGTAGTTAGACAAACCGGGAAGGTATTCCGACCCGCTGTGCAGTTTTTTCAAGGTGAGAGTGGGAACTACTTCGACTGCGCGCCTGCTATCGGTGGCGTAGCGATCGTCCTATACATCAAATAGCAACATCAACATCTCGATACCATTAAAAATTTTAGATTGTGAAAGTCTTCCGGCAAAACATTTTGATAAATTTCGCTGAGTTTTGCAACAATTACCAGTCTTGGGGAATTCTAGAGCTATCTTGGAAAAAGTGTATTTTCAGGAGACTCAAATACTATGGGTTGGTTTAAAAGACTGTTCGGACTCGAAAAGCCTCAAGAGCAGGCTCAACCGATGGCACAAGTAGTACAGGAAGCAGCCCAAGCCAATTCCATCGATCCTGCTAAAGTCGGCCCTGAGGGAATTTTTGACGAAAGCGGCTTGGCGAAGCGGGTTGCTTTAGCTTTTGACGCCGATCCAGAAGTTGCTGATATCGATACTGTTTGGGTTGCTCAGCTCAGCAGCACGGTTGTTCTCAAAGGTCAAGTTGCGAGTCAGGAAATTCTGGACAAGTTGGTGGCGATCGCCTCTGCTGAAGAAGGCGCAACAAACGTGCAAACCGATCAGGTAACAGTCGGGTAGTTCTTCGGAACCGAAGCAGTTTCCCTCCGGGTGCGGCTCGAAGTAGTCAAAAGCTCGATTAAACCCGCTACGGCGGGTTTTTTCCTGCCCTCTCCCCCCATTGGTAACAAGTTAAAAAGGAGTAGATTTTGTCAATACCTCTTTGTGTAAAAATTCTTCAGTAATAATTATAATCAAAAAACGGGAAAGGTTGAGCTAGTCCGCCCAAAGCCAGCTAGCCTAACTGAGGCGATGATAATTATCAATAAATTGTCAAATAGTTTTCACAGGTTCGCGAGAAAATTAGGTCATACCAAATCCGGGTTAATTACCTCTAATTTATGAGGACCGCACCCAAAAGGAGCCACAGGCTCGGGCGAGAGACACCTCAGCTAGCGAGCGAGAATATTCACTTGTTTACAACCCCTCAAGCGAGCTGCATTTATTGAAGTTGGTGACAGTTTTTCTTGAACATTTACCTCAAAGGTTCTGTTTTTTGAAAGCACAGAAGCGAGTGAAGTTTCGGCAGGGTCATCATCAGGGGTAACGTTCCCCGGAATTGGTATTATAAAACGATAGAATTGACAAGTAATTGAGCAATTGTGTAGGTAAGTAAACAGGGGTGCTAGCGGAAAAACCAACCCCGACCGCGCCCAAAAAAACTCACAGGCTAATGGTGGAAGAGGAGGTAATCGCCTCAGAACTAGAAACATTACTAACACCGACTATCACCTCACAAGAAAATTACTAGCGCCCACTGAGGTTAAAAGCTAGAATTCTCAACTTACCGTTGATGGTAGCAGCGGTATTAACTCTGCTGTGGCCAGAGGAAAAGGAGTTACAGAACTCACAAGAATGCTAGCGGTGAGAAGGTTGTTTGTGGTGTAGAGGCCAGACCGTCACTCGACAAGGAATGTCTCAAGGATTTTTAAGTTTTCCCGCCGAATTATTTGAGCAAGTCTTCACAAATTTATTACCGAGTTTAAAAACTGCTTGGTAGAAAAGAAATCAACGACCTCTACCAGAAAGCATTCAATTTACACTGGGAAAGTTTTCCCGAATAGGGATAGTAAAGAGCTGCGACGCTCTCAGCATTGTTTGGTCAGCTCAAAAGCCTAGAAGATCTACCACAAGGGCAGTTGGCAGGAAAAATGGCAACAGTCATAGATTTAATGACCAGGCTACCCGTCGAGAGGCAGATTTCTTGAAAATCAAGGGAGCTTCTGATATTAACCTTGAAAAAAATATCCGACAATTGGTGGCAGCGAAAACTTTACTATTACTGGATAGAGGATGCGATAATTTTAGCTTTTGGCGTCTATTAATTGAACAAGAGATTCACTTTATTACTCGATTTAAAAAAGGAGCATCACTTAAATGCGAGCAAGTATTTAGCAATAGTTACGAGCCCAGAGATAGTCTAATACCTCTGGGGTCAGGAACTTCAAAAACTCCATTTATCACCTGAGGTATGATGGAAGTTCCTGCGGGTAAGATTTGGCATTCTTATTTGACAAGTGTACTTGACCCTTATGTATTGCCTCCCTAGGTCGTGGCAGATTTATATCGAAGACGTTGGAGAATTGAAGATGCTTTTAATACCGTCCAAAGACTCTGGGGCTTAAGTTATTTGTGGAGGGGTTCTCTCAACGGCATTCAGAGCCCAATTTGGGGGGCTTGGTTATTTTATGCTGTCTGGGTGGATTGAGGTGATACTGTTGCTGACTCACTCTATGAGCCAATAGATTCCATTTCATTAGAAATGATTTACTGTGGTCTTTACCATTTTTATGTAGCCGATCAAAATCGTAAGGCAACCGACCCAATCAAGTATTTCGTGGCACCAGAAAATCACGATTTAGGTATTGTTAAACAACAACGTAAACCCCCTATTAAGTTAATTGTGGCGCCGTTTCCCGATCGACCCGGAGGCTCTGACCAATTTTTCGCCAGAGGCATCTTCTGGAATCCCCTTGACCACTGCCATACAGGCTTAACTTGTTACCCACGAGTTCAATCTAAATATTAAACATCGCGTTCTGTCCGCACCCATTTGGTTTGCCGCTTCAGGATAAAACCCAGATACAAAGGGATTTTCCACAGGATGTAAAAAGGTACAGATAAAAGAGTTGAACCCGAAATATCGGCACGCCCGAATTTTGCCCAAGCGCTGACAATTGAAACTAAAATCAGCAGTCCTTGTACTGCTAAAAAGACGGCGGGAATCGGGGATGTACCAAAGGCTGCTGTTAGTAAGGAGGCGGCAAAAGCAGCTACCCAGATAGCGACTAAAAGGGATAGGGGAGGGATTGACAAGTCGAGGGCGAGCGCCAATAAGTCAAAACGTTTTTGCTCGACAGAAGCTTTAGCCAGCCGGGGAGTTTGAGTTAGCAACGTCTGCAAGTGACCGTGTTCCCATCTGGTTCTTTGACTTTTAGCTGCTTCCTGCTGCTGTGGCAAACACCCTGTGACTTTGGCTTCGGGGCAGAATACGGTTGTATGTCCGGCGATCGCCAAATCCAAACTCATTTGCATATCTTCAACTATATTGCTGCTGGCTAGAGAAACCGATTGAATTATCGACCAGGGCAAAGCCATGCCGGTTCCTGTTAGTAATGATGGGAATCCTAACTGTTTTAATCCGCTGGGACGGACTAAGTTTTTCACTAGAAAGGCTAAAGCAGAAATGGAATCTTTCGGAGTAGGATTGGGCGGTTGTTCCAGAAGATTAGTTGCTTGTACTGGTGCTTGGGAAGCAAGTGCAGCACGGGCTAATTTTTCTATACAGTCTGGCTGACAAATGCAGTCTGCGTCAACCACGATCACTACTTCAGGGGGGTCTGATTCGAGGGACTTCAAGCCGAAATCCAGTGCGTATCCTTTGCCCTTGCGTTCTGTGTCTTGGCGCTCTATCGCACTTGCACCGCAGTTACGGGCGATTTCTGCCGTGGCGTCCGTGCAGTTGTCAGCAATCACTAACAGGCGGTCTTGAGGTGTTAGCTGCGGCAATATGGTCGAGATGGTGGCAGCAATTCCTGCGGCTTCGTTGTAGGCGGGAATTAAAACTGCTACTTTGGGGCGGGGCGCTTTAGTTTCCGCTGTGGGGGGGAAGCCGGACAGGAAAGCTGCACTGCATTCTAGAAATAGAACTGTAACGGGAATTAGAAGGATCAGGGCGATCGCCCATAGCACCACATCAATCAATAGGAACAGTAGCTGATTAATTTCCATTATTCTAGTACCTTAATTGTTTTATTTTTTGCGTTCATTCAGTTCATTTAATCTAATTGAACCTTTGTTAACTCAGTGCACAACGCTATCTAAAGTACGATCGTATCATGGCCGACCCAAATAACCGTTATAACGTTTTTAGTGATGACTTAATTCCTCATAAAACTACTAGGACTGCCGTCCTCACTACCAATTAACTTGATGGCGGTTGTGCTATCGAAAATAATATCGTATCATATCATGCCGATTCTGACAAGGTTAACATTGGTAACAAGTTAAAAAGGAGTAGATTTTGTCAATACCTCTTTGTGTAAAAATTCTTCAGTAATAATTATAATCAAAAAACGGGAAAGGTTGAGCTAGTCCGCCCAAAGCCAGCTAGCCTAACTGAGGCGATGATAATTATCAATAAATTGTCAAATAGTTTTCACAGGTTCGCGAGAAAATTAGGTCATACCAAATCCGGGTTAATTACCTCTAATTTATGAGGACCGCACCCAAAAGGAGCCACAGGCTCGGGCGAGAGACACCTCAGCTAGCGAGCGAGAATATTCACTTGTTTACAACCCCTCAAGCGAGCTGCATTTATTGAAGTTGGTGACAGTTTTTCTTGAACATTTACCTCAAAGGTTCTGTTTTTTGAAAGCACAGAAGCGAGTGAAGTTTCGGCAGGGTCATCATCAGGGGTAACGTTCCCCGGAATTGGTATTATAAAACGATAGAATTGACAAGTAATTGAGCAATTGTGTAGGTAAGTAAACAGGGGTGCTAGCGGAAAAACCAACCCCGACCGCGCCCAAAAAAACTCACAGGCTAATGGTGGAAGAGGAGGTAATCGCCTCAGAACTAGAAACATTACTAACACCGACTATCACCTCACAAGAAAATTACTAGCGCCCACTGAGGTTAAAAGCTAGAATTCTCAACTTACCGTTGATGGTAGCAGCGGTATTAACTCTGCTGTGGCCAGAGGAAAAGGAGTTACAGAACTCACAAGAATGCTAGCGGTGAGAAGGTTGTTTGTGGTGTAGAGGCCAGACCGTCACTCGACAAGGAATGTCTCAAGGATTTTTAAGTTTTCCCGCCGAATTATTTGAGCAAGTCTTCACAAATTTATTACCGAGTTTAAAAACTGCTTGGTAGAAAAGAAATCAACGACCTCTACCAGAAAGCATTCAATTTACACTGGGAAAGTTTTCCCGAATAGGGATAGTAAAGAGCTGCGACGCTCTCAGCATTGTTTGGTCAGCTCAAAAGCCTAGAAGATCTACCACAAGGGCAGTTGGCAGGAAAAATGGCAACAGTCATAGATTTAATGACCAGGCTACCCGTCGAGAGGCAGATTTCTTGAAAATCAAGGGAGCTTCTGATATTAACCTTGAAAAAAATATCCGACAATTGGTGGCAGCGAAAACTTTACTATTACTGGATAGAGGATGCGATAATTTTAGCTTTTGGCGTCTATTAATTGAACAAGAGATTCACTTTATTACTCGATTTAAAAAAGGAGCATCACTTAAATGCGAGCAAGTATTTAGCAATAGTTACGAGCCCAGAGATAGTCTAATACCTCTGGGGTCAGGAACTTCAAAAACTCCATTTATCACCTGAGGTATGATGGAAGTTCCTGCGGGTAAGATTTGGCATTCTTATTTGACAAGTGTACTTGACCCTTATGTATTGCCTCCCTAGGTCGTGGCAGATTTATATCGAAGACGTTGGAGAATTGAAGATGCTTTTAATACCGTCCAAAGACTCTGGGGCTTAAGTTATTTGTGGAGGGGTTCTCTCAACGGCATTCAGAGCCCAATTTGGGGGGCTTGGTTATTTTATGCTGTCTGGGTGGATTGAGGTGATACTGTTGCTGACTCACTCTATGAGCCAATAGATTCCATTTCATTAGAAATGATTTACTGTGGTCTTTACCATTTTTATGTAGCCGATCAAAATCGTAAGGCAACCGACCCAATCAAGTATTTCGTGGCACCAGAAAATCACGATTTAGGTATTGTTAAACAACAACGTAAACCCCCTATTAAGTTAATTGTGGCGCCGTTTCCCGATCGACCCGGAGGCTCTGACCAATTTTTCGCCAGAGGCATCTTCTGGAATCCCCTTGACCACTGCCATACAGGCTTAACTTGTTACCAATGGCTCGGCTCTGACCAATTTTTCGCCAGAGGCATCTTCTGGAATCCCCTTGACCACTGCCATACAGGCTTAACTTGTTACCAATGCTCTCGCCCTCAAAATATTAATTTTTGTAAATTTAACGCATTCATATTAAAAAACAGTATAATTGAATACAGAAACTAAAAAAGTTTGAGCGAAGAAAACCCAAGCTCACTTGACTGCCCTTTTTATCTCCATACATATAAGGATCAAAAAATATGAAACTCACTTATCGTGGCGCAAACTACGAGTACGACATTCCGACAGTCGATATGATGGAAGGCGAAGTCGCGGGCAAATATCGGGGTCAAAACTGGAACTATCGCTATCCGAGACACATTCCCGCCCCAAATAAATACGGCGGCAGAAACTATACCACAAAGCGAGATTCTCAAGCTGGCGATCGGGATGTCGCAGCAGCTAGCGCCCCAGCGGCGGTTAAATCTTACCCAACATTTGTGGAAGTGGCGCAAGTGCACCGGGCGAATATTTGCAATATTCTCGATCGCAGACAGCAAGCGGCCAAGGCCAAGGGCGATGAAAGACTGCTGCGCTTGCTAGAACTTGAGTGGCAGCAGATGGCCTGTTAGAGAACAGCCTGAGAAAACAAAGCGTTTGTCAAGAGGGGGAAATCGAGTTAAGCTCAATTTCCCCCTTTTGATGCTGTTTGTGCGATCGAATTCTCCTTTCCCCACAGCGCGCACGGCGATGTATTATTTATTTAGTTGCCCCTTAATTTTCAAACAAAACTTTATAAATTCTTGAAAACTAAGTAAGTGATCAGAATTTGCCTCAATTCTCGCTATCAGTTGGTCAAGGTAATATTTTTCTTGTACTTCCAGCGGTTTAGATTTACGGTAAGAAAAACTCTTGTTTGACGCCGAACTACGCTCTTTGAAAATTTCTCTAAGATAACCTACATGAAAGAGAGCTTTTGTTTTATATCCAAAAATATCCTTTGTATTTTCTTCATCTTGCACAAATTCACTCGCTAAGTCTTCGGGATTACTTTTGCTTACATCAAAATATTCGATGTATTTTTTCAAAAGTGGATTATCTTGTGGATGTCTGACAAAGTAATTTCTATTGCCTAAAAACCAAGTTTCAATACAAACGTTCTGCACAATAATTTCTAGTTGGCAATTTTCCGGTAATGTTTTAAAAGGTTTATCTTGTAATTCTAAGTTAATTTGCTTATCAGCTTCCGCTTTTTTCTCTGCAACTGTAAAACGGTCTGCATCTGTAAATAGTACCAAGTAATTATATTTAGGAAAACAGTTAATATCTTGGATAGCATTAGCAGCAACTCTGTAGCAACTAGGAACGCCCATATCACTTACGTAATAATAGTTATTCTGATTTACAGCATCAAAACTATCCACTTCTGTCAAGTCTGGAAGAAGTACAGATAACCACTTCTTATAAACAATCGGTTCTGTCTTCCCTTCAAATACAAAATAGAAGTTCATACTATGATTGTTTTTCGAGAATTTTGGTTAATTGAATAAATGCGTCTTGTTTAGATTTACCCAAATGATAATCTGAGGCATTACCAATTCTAATATGTCCGCCCTGTCGAGTCACAATTTTCCAATATTCATACGGAATATTATTGATAATGTAAGGGTGATGGCTTGTAGCAATAAATTGTAAGGTTTTATTTTCGTGAATCAGGTCATCAGTCAAGATGTCAATACAATTTATGCCTAAACTATTTTCAAATTCATCAATCAATATTACCGAACCTTCATTTGCCAGAAACATTTCGGCTATATGAATAATTGTACGCAACATCCCCGAAGACATCCTATTTTCTATAATCCATTTTGGTACATATTTCTCTTTTATAGAAATACCCGGCTGAAATTTTTCAGCAATTGATTTAGGCAAGATGTAACTTTTAAAAGGCTCAACTTTTAGATTTTCGATTTGTGGAAAAATGTCAATAAATCTTGACTTTATTTTTTCATAAATATCTAACTTGTTTTCATAAGTTAGATATAGTTTAGTTCTAATATCCTCATCACTATTTACTATACTGTCTAATGTTTTGTATTTATTATTGAGCGAGTGCAAAGATTGGTTTGAGTTTATAGGACGCCGACCGTTTATTGTATGATCGCGATATTCTATTTTATTTAGAGCATCAAAGGCTTCTTTGATCACACTTTCTTCTTTCAAAATATATATCATTGATTGCTGCGAAGAAAGCTTAGGCATTGAGCTACCTTTATACCTAATTTCTTCCAAATTTCGCTCAATTAAAACCTGATTGTTTGAGGTCAATCTTTCATAAATTAAGGAAGATTTTTCTCGCTCATCTTCTTTTTCTTTTTCATCATCCTCAAAACTTAGTTCATTTGTTTCAACAGTAACGGCTCTCCTGAGTTTATGGTGTAAAATAGATCAACCAATACAGTTAAAGTAATGAGCTTTCATTTAGACTATTTATTAGACTTGCCTGGAGTCAAGGTTGAAACTTGTACTCAAATTGAAG
>Ga0247770_1000011_pt1 | contig 141683 bp, 96 predicted proteins | sample UWRJL136409B6_FD_179943 | JGI IMG/M metagenome (GOLD analysis project Ga0247770, IMG submission 179943) | Plant litter microbial communities from Arlington Agricultural Research Station in Wisconsin, United States - UWRJ-L136-409B-6 | ecosystem: Environmental > Terrestrial > Plant litter >...
CAGCAGACAACTCGATTGGGGGGGTCCAGGTTGGTGGGCGCATTTTACAGCACAGAGTGGTTTTTTTCGCTTAATACCATACTTTATGTTTTTTGTCAACCTCTTTTACTGGACTGGCGCTCTAGGAGCAACCCTTGCAGCTTGGATTGAATTGTCCAGTGGCCTCCTTTGAGATTACCAAGTGAGCCATTACGGAAGTTATGCAAGCGATTTAGGGGATTTAATATCTTTTTTATTAATCTTGATGGTGAACGCTTAACCTGTTGCGTGCGTCTCTCCGAGGAAGTTATCTGCTCCAGATGAAAACGAATATAAGTTGAAAGAATTAGGAACTAGCAAGTTCTATTCTGCAACCGCATCGCTAATCTTATACGCCAATAAAAAATGGTACTTAAGCTAGTCAAAAGCGAGTAATATTTCGACAAGTGTAAAAACTTGATTCAACCTATTTTTGAGAGGTTGCCAAAAATTGATATGACTTTTAAATATCATAGGTTAACACGCGATCGCTTTTCATGAAAGGACCACCTGTCTGTACTGTTCAAATCTTTTTTTAGTGACTATCGATAATTTCAACTTAGGATTTTTTTACCATCTTAAGTCAATAGCTTGTGCAGCGTGCATCATTTCGACTCCTAAAATGTAAGAGAGGGTATCAATCTGTGTCCTAACACCCTGCACAGTTCTTGGAGCATTTGTTGGCCCATCTTCAATATTGCCAGCCCTAGCAAAATTATCAAGTATTGGCGCTGCTAGCTCCTGATTTTCTATAGCTAAAGACACGAATGTTTTCTGAATTGCACCATAGGCATGAACGGTATTTTCTGTTCCTAAAAATCGAAGTGGGTAAAATGTGGGCCGCCAACCTTAATTGTTCCCTGGGCAGATGCGTTTGAAAGGTGAAATGGGAAAAAGGGAAAAGGGGAAAGCTATTTCCCTTTCCCCTTTCCCTTTAAGAGCCTGTAGCGGTGATAACTAGCAACTAGCGTTAACTAGGAACTTAGGTTATGCCAATACTAGGGCTGAGGCCCGAACATTCCGGTGTTGTTGTAGTAATCGAGCTTGTTGTGGATCGATTCGCCGGTGGGCAATCCGTTGTGGATGTTAGTTCCGCTTGACCAAGCTGGGGAACTCGCAAGGACTCGGTAGGTTGATGCCTGCAAGGTGAGATTCCCATCTCCCTTGCCATCGCCGTTTTCGTCGGGAGTGTGTGTTTGCAACCAAGTGATCGCCTGGGTCATATCTCCATACGGCGCGGGGTTGACGGCGAGGAAATTCAGCCAAGAGGCAACCAAGGAGCGATCGAGCGTATAGCGACGGTCCTGCTGGACAGTCTGGCTAGCGTTGACAATCGTCCGAGCTTCCGCAAGGGTGTAGAACAAGGTCTTTTCACCTGCATCCGTCTGTCCGTTCCGGTTATAGTCACCAACCAGAATGCCCAAAGTAATCTGTCCTGTGACTGGATCTCGTGTAGCTGCGGAGTAAGGTGGGCGCAGGATGTCGCTGGCTGGGAAATCTGACCTGTTGGCAAAGGAGGAATCGTTGCTGGCAACGCCGTCCCACACAGCAGGCCAAGCGTGCCAGAAGCCTGGTGTCCGCGCTCCCGGAGGCTGCACGCCAGTATAGGAGCTAGGATCCGATGCTGTCGGGGTTGCGGGGTTGTTCAAGCCGTCGGTGTAGGAACCTGTGGTCGTACCGATATTTTGATAGCTGCCCGATATGGCAGTGCCGTTAGCGCTGTAAACCCAGCTTTCTGTGAGGCCGAGCTTGCCGTCTTGGTTAGTGTCACCACTTTGGTAAACAGGAACCACACCTTTGTCATCTGTCACCTGGACATTAGAGAGAGGGACGTTCCCGGTGTTGGTGACAGTATAAATCCAGCTTATTGGGCTACCTTGCGGAATTAATAGGCCATCCCCTTGCGCAGGAGTGCTCTTCGTTACTTTGTTGATCTTAATGCTGGGGTTCGCGCCGAAGTAGTTGCTGGGGTCGGTGGCGCTGACGTTTGTGCTATTGCCCACACCATCAGTGTAGGTATTGCTTGCCTTGCCGATGTTTGTGTAGGTGCCGACAACGGCGGTACTTGCTTTCTGCAGAGTGGTGCTCTGACCAGAGGGGAGGCTGGCAATGGTGCCAACTACAAAGTCGTCACTGGTGTTAGCCGGGGTGCCGTTGTCATCTTTGACCTGGACGTTGGTCAGGCTAACGTTGCCTGTGTTTTTGACTTCGTAAGTCCAGGTGATTGGCGTTCCTGCCAAAATTTGCTTGCCATCGTAGCCGTTGGTCAGTTTCTTAATTGTCAAAGCAGGATTGGCACCGAAGTAGTTGCTGGGGTCGGTGGCGCTGAGGTTGGTGCTATTGCCCACACCATCGGTGTAGGTATTGATTGCCTTGCCGATGTTTGTGTAGGCGCCTGTGATGGCGGTACTTGCTTTCTGCAGAGTGGTGCTCTGACCGGAGGGGAGGCTGGCAATGGTGCCAACTACAAAGTCGTCACTCGTGTTAGCCGGGGTGCCGTTGTCATCTTTGACCTGGACGTTAGTCAGGTTAACGTTGCCGATGTTGGTAACTTGGTAAGTCCACGTGATTGGCCTTCCTGCCAAAATTTGCTTGCCATCGAAGCCGTTGGTCAGTTTGTTAATTGTCAAGGCAGGATTGGCACCGAAGTAGTTGCTGGGGTCGGTGGCGGTGAGGTTGGTACTATTGCCCGCACCATCGGTGTAGGTATTGCTTGCCGTGCCGATGTTAGCGTAGGCGCCTGTGATGGCAGTACCGTTGTACTGCAAGGTTTGGTTGCTACCCACGGGCAGGCTGGCAATACTGCCAACTACAAAGTCGTCACTGGTGTTAGCCGGGGTGCCGTTGTCATCTGTGACCTGGAGGTTGGTCAGGCCAATGTTGCCGGTGTTGGTGACTTTGTAAGTCCAGGTAATTGGCTGACCTGTCAAAATATCCTTGCCATCGTAGCCGTTGGTCAGCTTTTCGATGCTGAACGCAGGAGCCCCACCGAAGTAGCTGCTGGGGTCAGAAGCGGTTACAGGTGTGCCGTTGTAGCTGCCGGCAACGTTACCAGTGTTGCTGTAGTTGCCAGCCTGGGCAGTGCCGGTTTCCGTGTAAGTCCAAACTTCGTTTGTATCCAGCAAGCCATCACTGTCCGTGTCACCACTGAAGTTGGTGATGGTTCCCTCTATGTCATCGGTGAGAGTGATGCCTGAGAGTGGGACGTTGCCGGTGTTGCTGACTGCGTAAGTCCAGGTAATCGGCTGACCTGCCAGAAGGTTGAGGCCGTCCGCGCCGTTGGTTAGTTTGTCGATCGAGATGCTTGGATTTGGAGGTGGGCCACCATCAGGAATCGTGCCGATCGAGCCGCCCGTTTTGGCACTCTCCGCACCGCCATCAGTGGACTGCAAGCGCACCAACCAGTCGGTGTTCTCGATCGTCGGCTTCTCAAGATTTTCACCTGGTTTGCTGATCACAAAGCTCGCTGTCTGGACGATCCCTTCTCCGGATCCTTGCTCGCTGAATTTGATGCCCACATCGTAGGGTTCAGCCGAACCGAGACCACTGGTATTAAAGCCAGGATTGAGGGGTCCACTATCGCTTACCTGATTGGCACCAATAACAAATGTGGGGATGAAAGTGCTGAGTGTTTGAGTATTACTTTGCTCAGACCGAACGATATTCCCAATCTGCAAGCCACTGGTGTCATCGGTTCCAACATCGAAGACAACACCGATCAGATCGTCAGTGCCAGAATTAGCAGCTGGGCTTAAGCTGAGCGTGGCTTTGATATCGTTAAAGCCATCGCCCGTGAAGTCTTGATCGAATATAAAAACTGCATCAATCGGCTCATCTGACGCCCCAAATTGCTGATTAAAAAGAGTTGAATAGGTTGTCATTTGTGGTTTTCCTGTGATTTGCTTGTTGGTTTTTCTGTGTGGTACTTGAGTGATATACCTGGTATATACAATACGCCTGTTAATTTGCAATCAGTCGATTAAGATTAATCAATATTGCTTTAATCAATCACTGCCAAATAGCTTGTTCTAGAAGGTGAACAGCCATAAATCCGGTCTTTAAATTTATGTTGCTGCAAGGATTTTTGCTTGCTTAGGAATGAAGTTACTCTACTATTATTTTCCTGTCAAGTATTTCGGTAATTTTTTTTTGATTATTTATTTTTGGGCATTATTAGCTTATATTTATGCAGGAAAAAGCCGCCGAATTGCTTGTAAAAAATGATAGATAAAAGCTATCGCTTGCTCTTATAAAAAAAACAAGCGTCACTATTTAGGTAGCCATTCTGAACGAAGCATCAGCAATACAAATCACTAAACTGCGTTAAAATCGCGTTTAATTTAAATTCAATTTATTGGCAGGACAAAAACTTCTGCTCGTCTGAATCTGAAACATTAGCCTTATTTGAAATCAAAAACTACCACTCAATAGCAGCAATAAAGCACATCTAAGCGATGCCATTGAGAGGAGATTCGCAAATAGTAACTTTTCTGGCTCTACCCTTATTTGCGGTGATTTGTCTAGGGAACTTTCCTAAACCTTGGGCTGTCTTTGTTGACAATTGTGATTGAGCACCACAGCAAAGAACAACTTAGTTAGAGGCTGTCAACCTGACTTGAGGAGCCCGTTTCACGCGAGAACCTATAAAACAGCTTAATAACGGCAAAGCGTTGATTCTTCAGTCGATGTTACCTACCTCTTGGTTGTAGCTGGCCGCCACCCTCAGCCGAGACTGTGACTGTTGGGATCGAGACATTTGGGAAATAGAATCAATGCCTGCCCTCTGCTCCTTCGGGGCGGGCAAGCAAATTTTCTTTGACCGATAGAAGATGAATATATCTTAAGGGATAAGAATTGTCAAGTAGAAATATATCTCAAGATAGATTTCAGCCAACCCATAAACGGATGACGGGGAGGCAAGCCGACAGCATCTAAGTAGATCTTCGGGTATCATAGCTTGTCAAGTACATATCTATCTCAAGATAGATGCCAGGAAACCTGTAATGATATAAGGCAGAGGGAGGCGGAAGCTAAAGATGGGAATTCCTACTATTAGGAGCGAAGCTCCCTCAATGGATACTCCCGGGTGTAAACCCACGGGGATTCTTGGCTCAATGAGTCAACTTGCTCGTGGATGTCACCAGCAACGAGTAGAGGTGGGTGTGTCCCCCAGCGTTAATTCCGGTGTGCCCCACCGTATTTAAATCTGCTCCTGCTTGCCTCAAACCTTTCGCCCGAATATTCAAAGCTGCATTGTGGTCACCATCTAACACTGTGCCGCAACTGCAAATATGAATCCTAACTGCTTTATGCTAGAAGGTAAAGAAGTCGGGATAGGGCATTGCCACCACTCGCTTATGGACGTGGAGGGAGAGCAAGACTACGACCGTAGCATCACCCTGAGAAAAGTCAAGAATTACCGCAGGTTCGATCGGGCGGTGAGTATGTCAAAATCACACTGAGAAACCCGGTTTCTGAAAAAAAAACCGGGTTTCTACCCCTCGTCGGTAAGCCTGGGGAATTATGTTCAATCAGCCGTGCTTAACTCTTCAACTCGCAGCCGATCGCACAAAGTTCGCTCGCACACAATACCACCTGTCTCCGTACTCCTGCAAACTTCTAACTGAGCTTCCGGCAGCGCTTCAAACAAAAAACGTTCCCCTGGAAAAACCGTCCGCTCAAAATACCAATTAGGAATATTTGTAATCCGAGCGATTTGCACTTGGCTGGTAGTATTTAGATACCAACACAAAATGGGCGCATGACGTTCGGAAATAACTTCATTTAGTGTCAAATTCATCTTTTTAACTTGTTTCTGAAATTGTGGGATCCATCGGCGACTAGCCTAAACTAAATATAGCATATATAGCAGATCACCAGTTAAAACAAAATTTTTTCTACATTGTTTTGGTTAATTAATTAAGACCCCAGGGGAAACTTTGGCGCATTCCACGTATTCCCAAGAAGGTGCAAAAGGCGGCATTGCTAAAGCGCAAGATTTCCATCCTCCCCGAACAGGTGCGTTCAACAATTGACAGTGACCCACTGAACCTCTTTGCAGTTTGTAGTGACCGCAAAAATTACACTTTGAGGCCTGATTGCAGCCGCGCTCGCTAATTGCCAGATTGGGATTGCTGTGGATGTTGTTGCGTTCTAAAGTTAGAGTTTCCATCAAGGTATTTTTTTAAATTGTTACTCCTAAGTATGACAGCCGGATTTCAGTCGCTGCGTCTATCTCAAGGCTTAGTTCGCCTTTAAGATTTGTTTAGGGATCGATAGAAAATAGGTCATTTTTGACAGCCTCAAGCTAGGGAGCAATTTCATTTGCTGACAGTCGTATTGGCGGCCCCGGCTTTAGGATCGATCGCGCTTGCCTGGGGGTGTACTTCCTCAGACAGAGCTAATTATCCTCGCCTAACTTGCTGAACAAATCGGCTAAAATTGTATTAGAAAATAAAAAACCTTCGGGATCGCTCAACCTCAAATTGCCCGAAAGTGGCAGTTTCGCGCCCTCGCCTAAAGTTGCGTGAAGCGGAGCTATCCCGTAGGGAATCGCCCTATCCTGCGTCATAATTTCCACCCATCCTTGCCGCCAGTAGGGCTGCAAACAACGCCAAATTTTATCAACGGTTTGCTGAGTAAACTTTTGAGTCAGCGCCGACAAGCTAACTCCTTCTGCTAAACGCAAACCTAGCATCAGCGTTTCTAACAAAACGTCATTTTCTGAGACTTGAAAATTTTGCTCAATTTCTCGAGCCCTATCTGGCTGGGTTTCCCCTCCAAGTTTTGAGGTAGCAGGGGAATTGAGGCGAGACATCGATCGCACCCACTGATAATATTCTTGAGTTTTGCGAGGCCTTGTCAACCTCCGGCCTTCCACGTAACTCGCCGCCCCCATGCCCAAGCCGTAATAAGGGCGATTTTCCCAATAAACGCGGTTGTGGCGGCACTGATAGCCATCGCGAGCGTAATTAGAAATTTCATAATGTTCGTAGCCAGCACCGGTGAGAATTTCCCGCGCCAAACGGTACATACCAGCAGCGGTTTCATCTGCTGGTAGTGGCTGGGCGCCTGCTTGAAAGTAGCGCCCGAAAGCAGTTCCCTGCTCAACAATTAAGTCGTAACTCGAGAGGTGAGTCGGGCTAATTTCCACCGCCGATTGCAAGGAAGCTTCCCACTGTTCTAAAGTTTGGTGCGGCAGTCCCGAAATCAGGTCTAAACTGAAATTGACAATACCAGCCGATCGAATTATTTTTACCGCTTCAAAAATATCAGCGACAGAGTGCGATCGCCCACAAGCTTGCAGCAATTCATCCTGAAAAGCTTGCACTCCCAAACTCACTCGATTTACTCCCGCCGCTGCATATCCCCGCAACTGTTCTAAAGTAAACGTACCCGGGTCTATTTCTATAGAAATTTCCGCCTCAGCAGCAATCCCAAAATTGCCGTCGAGAGTCTCTAAAATATAGCTCAACTGACTGACAGAAAGCAGCGAAGGCGTGCCGCCACCAAAAAAAACAGTTTTCAGAGATGCGCCTAAATTTTTAGTTTCTTGAATTTCTTGACACAGTGCAGCAACGTATTGCACAATTGTGCCGGAATTATCGCCATTTTTGCGATCGCCCACCACAAAAACCGGAAAATCGCAGTAGTAACAGCGGCGGCGACAAAAAGGTACGTGCAGGTAAGCCGAACTGGGAATGCCGGAATTTGCCACTTGCGCACTTTTTTTTAATTCAAATGTTAAATAATCTGTTGTAGGGTTCATTACCTCTGGAGTCGCAAGCTCAACTTCAAATCTAAAGTTTTAATTAAACTGTTATGAATAATTATGTATATTATGACATTTTGTTAGCAAAAAAGCGCTGCGAAAGATCGGCTCTTATAATTGAACCTCGTACCAGTTTAGAGCGGTCACAATTCCCGGAGAGCACGCAGGGCGGTCTATTCGCACCTCGTGCCTGCTTTCGGCGGGGCGTGGTAAAAGCCGATCGACTCAGTGGCACATCCCCCAAAGGGTACAACGGCGAAATATAAGTTTATGAAAAGCGCTGAGTAAAGATAGCGATATCCGACCAAAGCATGAAAACAAGTATCAGCACTGAAAAGATATAATGTGAATAAATTCATTAACCTAGAACAAATGCTAGACGCAATCATAATTATCTCATTCATAATCGCAGGCGGAGGCATCGGCTATTACGGAGTCGAACTGCTGCCGAGCAATCTGCTGCAGCAAGTTACAAATATACAAGGTTTAAGTTCTGTACTAGGCTCATTTGGAGCATTAATCGGCTTCGTGATGGGATTAGTGGCTCAAACAACCTATCGCCGTCTGGAAAAACAAGTCCGCGATCTGCCAGTGGAGATGCTGCTGACGCGGGCGATCGGCTTAATCATCGGACTGCTAGTAGCGAACTTAATGCTGGCTCCGCTGTTCCTACTGCCAATTCCCCGCGAGTTCGGCTTCATCAAACCTCTAGTCGCAGTCTTGGGTAGCGTCATGTTCGGCTTCACAGGCGTCAGTTTGACCGACACCCACGGCCGCGCTTTCTTGCGGCTGATCAACCCCAAAAGCTTTGACACCGTGTTGGTAGCCGAAGGTACCTTCAAACCAGCAAGTGCCAAAGTTGTCGATACTAGCTGCATTATTGACGGCCGGATTGAAAACCTGCTAGAAACAGGTTTCCTCGAAGGTCAAATTATCGTGCCGCAATTCGTGCTCCAAGAACTGCAACTAATAGCTGATTCCGCCAACGATCAAAAACGAGTGCGCGGGCGCCGCGGCTTAGATATTCTCAACCGCATCAAAGAAACATATCCAGAACGGATTCAAATTCACTCGGCCGACTACGAAGATCTTGCCACAGTCGATGCGAAATTAGTCCGGTTCGCTTTGGATATCGACGGCATTTTGCTCACCAACGATTACAACTTATCGAAAGTAGCTACCGTCCAAAAACTGCCGGTTTTGAATATCAACGATTTGACTCATGCGGTGCGCCCCACTTATTTGCCGGGAGATACGATCGAACTAAAAATCCGCAAAGAAGGCAAAGAACCCTCTCAGGGAATCGGTTACTTGGATGACGGCACAATGGTTGTCGTAGAAGCAGGAAGCAGCTATGTCGGCGGCGAAGCCCGAGTCGTAGTCACCAGCGCCCTGCAAACTAGCGCCGGCCGCATGATCTTCGCCCGCCCTCAAGAGTCCCTTATTGTTTGAAACAGAGTAACAATGGCCAGGGCAATCAGAATCAAATATTGCGATCGCTGTTCCCAATCTGCCCCGACTCTCTACCGCGCCCGGTATGACGAGTCGGGGCAGTGGTTTTTTGTGTGCCTTAAATGTTGGGAATCGGTAAGTAAAAACAATCCTTTCTACTTCTACGGCGGCACTTGGAAAGCCACCAAGAAAAAATAGCAATTACCAGCTTCTTCTTCTCTTCTCTTCCTTCGCGTCCTTCGCGTCTTCGCGGTTCAATCATCTCAATATCAGTGATTCAGGAGTAATTAAAATCAACCAATCTCGATCGCATCTTCATACAAGGTCTCGATCGCACAGCTAAAATTAACGCTCTTCAACTGAACTTCTTGTCCTTGAGTGTAAGGATAAAGCACCCACAAACCCTCTGCATTCCGGCGAAAACACTCTACACTAACTCTTTCTTGATTGATTAATACATACTCTTGCAAACTTTCAGAAGTGCGGTAATCAGCAAATTTATCGCCTCTGTCAAAAGCCGCTGTTGTCGGCGATAAAACTTCCACAATTAAGCGCGGGTAGCGAATGAAATCTTCCGCACCATTTTTGTCTCGTTCATCACAACTCACCGCTACATCGGGATAGTAATAAAAATTTGATGTATTGAGCATAACTTTCATGTCTGCCATGTAAGATATGCAGCCACTTCCCCGAAGATGATTTCTCAGCAAAGTTGCTGCATTGAGACTAATGATGACATGAGCTTTGCTTGCCCCTGCCATTGCATAGATTTCACCTTGTCTGTACTCGTGTTTGATCGGACTGACTTTCTCGCCTGCTAAATAATCTTCAGGAGAGACGTAGGTGTCGCTTTTACTTGCAACCATATAATTTTGAGGTTGGTGAGGATTACACAATTATAGCCGTAGCTTGCGGGGCGGGACGCCATCGCCCTTTTTCAGCTTTCCCCAAAGTTTTAACGTCGGCGCGGGGCCGGAAGCCTCGCGCTATTGCCATTTTGCGGTTGCGGTTTTTCTTGCAGCTTCATTGTCAAACTAACCCGCTTTAACTTCTCATTCACCTCCAAAACCCGCACTTTCACAACTTGTCCGACTTTAACAATCTGTTTGGGGTCATCTACGAATCGATCGGCTAATTGAGAAACGTGAACCAAACCATCTTGGTGCACTCCCACATCAACAAAGGCTCCAAAATTAGCTACATTCGTGATTATGCCTTCTAATTCCATCCCAACTTGCAAGTCGGAGATTTCTTTGATTCCTGCTTGGAAAGTGGCATATTTAAACTCGGCACGCGGGTCTCTTCCCGGTTTTTCTAGTTCGGAAATAATGTCTCGGAGTGTTGGTTCTCCGACTTTCTCTGTAACATATTTCTTGATATTTACAGTCTTGATTTTTTCCGATATTTGTATTATTCCTGTCAGCGGCAAGTCTAAATCCTTGGCGATCGCCTCCACAACAGGATAACTTTCTGGATGAACTGCTGTATTGTCCAGGGGGTTTTCGCCGCCGCGAATGCGGAGAAACCCGGCTGCTTGTTCAAAAGCTTTTGGCCCGAGTTTGGGAACTTTCAGGAGTTGGCGGCGATTTTTAAATGCGCCCTTTTCGTTGCGGTAATTGACGATATTTTTGGCAACTGTTGGTGTCATTCCTGACACAAATGTCAGCAGTTCTTTGGAGGCTGTGTTTAAGTCAACTCCGACATAATTAACGCAGCTTTCGACTGTTTCGTCGAGTTTCTTTTTGAGCAGTTTTTGGTCAACATCGTGCTGGTATTGGCCGACTCCTATTGATTTCGGGTCGATTTTCACGAGTTCGGCGAGGGGGTCTTGCAAGCGCCGTCCGATGCTGACTGCGCCGCGGACGGTGATGTCGAGGTCGGGAAATTCGGCGATCGCCACATCGCTTGCTGAATAAATCGATGCACCGGATTCATTCACCATGACTTTAATCGGTTTTCTTTCCATTTGGGCCAAAACTTCCGAAACAAATTCGTCTGTTTCCCGGGAAGCTGTACCGTTGCCGATCGCGATTAATTCAATTTTATATTTTTCAATTAAATGCTTGACAATTTTACCAGCGTGCTGTCGCTGAGCTGCCGCTTGGTGGGGAAAAATTGCTTGATATTCTAAAAATTGCCCGGTTTCATCGAGGGCGGAAACTTTACACCCCGTGCGAAATCCCGGATCGATCGCCAGTGTCGGTTTCATTCCCGCCGGCGCCGACAGCAGCAACTCGCGGAGGTTGGTTTCAAAAGTGGCGATCGACTCGATATCAGCGACGGCTTTGTTGTGCGATCGCACTTCTGTAATTAACGAAGTCTTCATCAGTCGGTTGAAGGCATCCTTCAAAGTCGATCGATAAAACTCTTTAACGAACGGTATCCTAGTTCTAATTTCCTGAGCTTCCAAATAAGCCATCACTGCGGATTCATCAAACGCCAGTTCCAAATCTAAGACTCCTTCCGTTTCCCCCCGAAACAGCGCTAACATATTGTGCGATTGAACGCTTCTCGCAGCAACTTGGTAATTGCGGTACATTTCAAATTTAGTGCTTCCTTCCGGGAAATCCTCTTTAATTTTCGAGACAAAAACTCCGGTTTTCATTAAAAACTCTCGCAAATAAGCCCGCAATTCTGCTTTTTCCGAAACCGCTTCCGCCAAAATATCCGCAGCACCTTTGACAGCTTCTTCTGCTGTTTTAACTCCCTTTTCTTCCGAAATGTATTTAGCTGCTTCCGCCTCAAAGTCTGCTGGTTTAGCCGTCGGTAAGTTCAGAGACTTGATAAATTCTGCCAGCGGTTCCAAACCTTTTTCCCTAGCAATTGTCGCTCGCGTCCGCCGCTTGGGTTTGTAAGGCAGATAAAGGTCTTCTAGTTCGTTTTTTTGCAAACACGATTCGATTTTAGCTTGCAGTTTTTCAGTGAGTTTCCCCTGAGACATAATCGTATCTAAAATCGATTTTTTGCGGTCTTCTATTTCCGTCAGATACGTGAAGCGATCGGAGATGTCCCGCAACTGAATTTCATTCAGCAAATCCGTGCGTTCTTTGCGGTAGCGGGCAATAAACGGAATAGTTGCTCCCTCGGCTAAAAGTTCCAGAGCATTATTGACTTGAGACAGATGAATGGAAAGTTCTTGAGCAATCAGTTGAGGAATGTCGATCATAGTGCAGAAGTTCGGGTCAGTCAATTTTAGATTTTAGATTTTAGATTTTAGATTGGCTTCACGGAAGAGAGGAAGAAAAGTTTGAAATAAACGTTTTACAGGGTGTTGGCGCTCGTCCTGCAAGTATAAAAATGATGTTAGCATAAATGCAGTCATTTCTCAATATTATATGTTGCCTTTTAAATATCCTGTGCCGCAAACCGATCCGCCGCGATCGCCCAGAGAAACGCTGCCGACGATGTACGATTTACCCAGCGAAGACCCGGAGGAACCTGGTTTGCCTGACGAATTTCACGATTTGCAGCCGCAGTTGTTGAGCCTGACGTTTCGACCTCGGAATTATCCGGCTTCTGAGATATTTAGCGGCACCGACATGAACCTTTATTATGACGTGCATCACACTCTGTGGCACAAGCAGCCGGATTGGTTTGGAGTTGTGGGAGTTCCCCGACTTTACGATCGATCCGAACTGCGGATGAGTTATGTTACTTGGCAGGAAGGCGTGAATCCTTTTGTAATTGTAGAACTGCTTTCGCCTGGAACGGAAAAAGAAGATTTAGGCGACAATATCGATGAGGAAAAGTTGCCACCTCAGTCGGGAAACACTGCGGGTAACGGGCAAGTTTTGGAGGCCGAGACGAAGGAGGAACCGCCGAGAAAATGGCAGGTTTACGAGCAAATTTTGCGGGTTCCTATTTATGCCGTTTTCAGTCGCTATACTAACAAATTGCGAGTGTTTGAATTGAAGGGCGGACACTATCAAGAATTAGAATTGCCCGAGTCGCGAGTGTGGATTGCTGACCTAAGTTTGGGCTTGGGTTTGTGGCAAGGAGAGTTTCAGGGAATCGATCGACTGTGGTTGCGCTGGTATGATGTTGATGGCAATTGGATTCTGACTGAAGCGGAACAGCAACGGCAGCGGGCCGAGTCAGCGGAAGCTCAATTGCAGTCTTTAATTCGGCGGCTGCGGGAATCTGGCATCGATCCCGATCGATTTTTAAACGGTTAGAGAGGACGGAAGTCCTGACTACAAACTGGTTCGTAGTCAGGACTTTAGTTTTTTTTGGAATTCAAAAGAAGACTCTGGGTCCTCACTACACACAGGCTTTAAGAGTTGATAAGAACTTGATTAGTTTCCGCTTGTTTGTCACTGGTACTCTTTGCGGTCAATTCATTGGCGTAGGGAGATTGATGCAAATAAGCTTTACCCGCAGAACCGAAAAGTTGCAGTTTGTCAGAAATGACCGATCGCATGGCATCGATCGCCTTTTCCATTACTTCCAACAAATCCGGATCTGACAAAGAACTGCTAGTTTTTAACACCTCCATATAAGCTTCGCGAACTTCCGTATTCACATTAAACTTAGATACTCCTAATTTAATAGATTGATTAATCATTGATTCCGGCAAACCGCTAGCGCCGTGTAGCACTAACGGCACTGGCACAGAAGCGCGAATTTTTGCCAAACGCGGGAAATCGAGTTTTGGTTCGCTGAAATATTTGCCGTGAACGTTGCCAATTGTTACTGCTAAAAAATCTACCTTAGTTTCTTTGATAAACTCTACTGCTTCCAATGGATCTGTCATTTTTGCGGCTTTTTCTTCGATTGTCAAACCGTCTTCCGTGCCGCTAATTCTGCCGATTTCTGCTTCAACTACCGCACCGTTAGCGTGGGATAATTTAGTCATTTCGCGCGTAAATATTAAGTTTTGTTCGTAGGGCAAAGGAGAACCGTCTGCCATAATTGATTGGATGCCGGCGTCTAGGGCGAGATGAATGTCTTTTTCTGAGGTGCTGTGATCTAAGTGTACTGCGATCGGCACTAAAGATTTGCGCGCGGCTTCCATGCAAAGCGCGACTAAAGGCGATTTTCCGTATTTTAGGGCGCTGGGGTGAAGTTGCAGCATCGCAGGACTTTGCAGCGCTTCGGCGGCATCGATGACGGCTTTTACTCCTTCGAGGTTGTAGACGTTAAAAGCGCCGATCGCATAAGCGTTTCTCCGGGCCGTGTTCAGCAATTCGCTAGTTGACGCGAGCATAAGTACCTGGCTTAAAAACTTTTCTGAATGTTAATCATCCTATCAAAGTTCGGTTGCAAGCTTATCTTAATTTTTATTTCTTGTAATTGCGAATTCTTAGGCTACTATTTGTGCGATCCGCCTTTATTCTTGAGTAAGGTGCGCGGTTCGGCGCACCCTACTATTTATGTGATGCGCATTTATTCTTGCGCACCCTACGACTAATCCCTTTACTATTTTTGTGCGTTACCAGCGTGCAAACCGCACTCTTTTACGGTCGCTTCTTCCCACCACCAGCGACCTTCGCGTTCGTGTTGGTTCGGCAATACGGGCCTCGTACAAGGTTCGCAACCAATGCTTACAAAACCGCGTTCGTGCAACTTGTTGTAAGGCACATCCAAAGCGCGAATGTAGTCCCAAACCTCTGCCGAAGACCAGTTGGCTAAGGGGTTGAATTTAATTAATTCATGGTCGGGAGTTGAGAATGCAGAGTCAACTTCAATGACCGGAATACCGTTGCGGGTACTGGGACTTTGGTCTTTCCGCTGACCAGTAATCCAAGCATCGAGAGTATTCAGTTTACGGCGCAACGGCTTGACTTTCCGCACACCGCAGCATTCTTTGTGACCGTCTTGATAAAAACTAAACAATCCCTTTTCTTCTACTAGGGCTTGTACTTCGGCTGCATCGGGAAACATTACTTCTAATTTAATGCCGTAATGTTTTCTGACTTGATCCAAAAACTGATAGGTTTCTGAGTGCAAGCGTCCGGTGTCTAGGGTGAAAACGCGGAAATTTTTGGTAATTTTTGAGGCCATATCAATCAGAACTACATCTTCAGCCCCGCTGAAAGAAATTGAGATATTGTCAAAATTTTCTAGGGCAAATTTGAGAATTTCTCGCGGTGTTTTTTGACTGTATTCTGCTTCTAGGGCGGCAATGTTGAGATTTCTTTGGATGGCAACCATATTTTCGGGTCTGAGCGTGTTCTTTTCCTCTAGTCCTTTATTATAGCCGATCGCCGTCTCTCTCTCACCGATGAATTTTACAATCAAGCAATTTAGTCCGGAACCCCCGGATTCATCCGTGAAGCGAGAAAAAAGCTTTGAATCCTCATCGCCAGCCCCCCGGGTTTATCAGTGAGGTCGCTTTCTTCAATCTCTTCAATTTCTTCAATCTCAAATCTCAAATCTCAAATCTCAAATCGACTGATTCATCCGTGGAGAGAGAAAAAAGCTTTGAATCTTCATCGCCAGCCCCCCGGGTTTATCAGTGAGGTCGCTTTCTTCAATCTCTTCAATTTCTTCAATCTCAAATCTCAAATCTCAAATCTCAAATCGACTGATTCATCCGTGAAGCGAGAAAAAAGCTCGGAATGCTCCTCACCAGCCCCCGCATTTATCAGTAGGAGTGCTTTCTTCAAATCTCAAATCTCAAATCTCAAATCGATTTGATCCGCAACCGCCGGATTCATCCGTGAAGCGAGAAAAAAGCTCGGAATGCTCCTCACCAGCCCTCGGATTTATCAATGGGAGCGCTTTCTTCAAATCTCAAATCTCAAATCTCAAATCTCAAATCGATAGCCCCCGGATTTATCAATGGGAGCGCTTTCTTTAAATCTCAAATCTCAAATCTCAAATCTCAAATCGATAGCCCCCGGATTTATCAATGGGAGCGCTTTCTTTAAATCTCAAATCTCAAATCTCAAATCTCAAATCGATTTAGCTCTCCGTTGCGCTGATTAAATAATTTAGCCAGCACCTGGGCACTGCACTGACAGAGTTAGGACTCCACAGCAGATAGCTGTGCGAGGACAAATTAAACGCACGGCGGGTTTACTTATCCAAAACTTATATACAACACTCAATAAACCCGGTTATTTTACGCAAACACCCGGTTTCTGCCTGAGTCATATTATCGTTTTAGCTGGGGTGTAGCAGATGTTGAAGAAATAAGGAACGAGGAACAAGGAAGTTGCAATCTTCAGCTCATGTTTCAGCAATTAAGAACTTCCTCACCGTTTGGGCGGTTGCTATATTAGTTTGATCGATATAGCAATCCTTGCAGGAGTCGTAAATTTTTTACCCCACCCCAACCCTCCCCTTACAAAGGGTAGGGAGTAAGAAATTCACAAAGGATTTAGGATTGCTATAGCAATCCTTGCAGGAGTCATAAATTTTTTACCCCACCTCAACCCTCCCCGAAGCCGCGGTTCGGGAGTAAGAAATTCACAAATGATTTAGGATTGCTATATATAATTCTGATTTTTCCCCCACGGTTTCACTTTTTTTGCGTATTTTAAGAAAAGTTAAGTTTCTTTCATGAATCTAACTGTTAGTTGGCAGTCGGATGAAAAAAATGATATGATGCAAAGAAGGAAGCATTACCTCAAGGCGCTCTACATCAAAATTTAATGTCAAAGTCGAGAGTCAAAAAATCAAGAAAATTAAACTTTTGAAAAAAGGGGAAGCCACTCTTAGTAATAAGGGTAGATACTGTTTAACTAGAGAAAAAACATTTGTAGCCACTGCGCAGTCACCTGTAACCGAGTGGCCGATCGCGATCGCCGACTCGGCGCTTGGGGAATTGGCACCCGATCCTCCAAATCTCCCGCCTACAATCCCATAGGCTACCACAAAGGCTCTGTTTGGTCACAGGACAACGCTTTGACAGCTTTGGGATGACGATCGCGATCCGCCGCATCGAATCACCTCTAGAAGTAGCTGAAGGCTGATTTGACATGACATTGCTGCAAGCCTAGGAGGGTTCCCCCGAACTTTTCGGCGGCTGCGAGCACCACAGCCCGATCGCTCCGTGCAGTATTTTTCAACCGCTGCAAATGATGTTAAATTTAGGATAGTACGCTCCCGAAAATTAATTACGAATTATTGCTTCTCCCCTGACCGAATCGACTCAAAAACTTTGGCTAAATAACTTAAGAGTATGCTCAACTTGGCTCGATTGTTCATTTGAGCGATCGGGTTACTCAACCGTTTGCCTGTTTCCTAAAAAACCGGGCAATTTGCGAGTAATTATCGCAGCTTAAATTTGGGGAACAGGGAATTGGTAATGGGGAATGGCTAATTGCTAATTGCTAATTGATGAGGTGATTGTTCGCGGTGGGTTAGCTTTCGCGAGCCGCAGGAAAGCAATTGCAGGGTTTGAGGTGGTTTCCGTCATCGCGAGCAATGACAACTAGATAAGCCGGAAGAAAGCTAAAAATAAATCCTAAAAAATCCGGGTTTTATATTCAATCGATGGTTATAGTAATAGCTGTTTGTTTGAGGAAAGCCAATTACCAATTACCGAATAATTTATTCAGGGCGATTTCGTGAGCGAAGTAAATTTTTATCGCTTTTTATCGCTGACAGCCAACCTTGAGCCATGCGATCGGCTATATTATATTTGGAAGTACATTAATTTGTGGGCAAAGCGGTCTAGTCTCACAGCCGCCGATCGCGTCAGCTTCTGAATAAATATAGTCGGTTGTCAACAACAGCAAGGAAGTGTGGAATCATGTCAAAAGTTTTAGTAGTGGACGACGTCAAGAGCGAACTAGAAATCATCTGCCGCATTCTTCAAGATGCCGGACTGGAGGTGATGCGGGCTGGCGACGGCGAAGAGGCGATCGCCCTGATCCGAAAAGTGTGTCCTGCTCTGGTCGTTTTAGACGTAGTGATGCCGCGAATGAACGGGTTTGAAGTGATTAGAGAATTGCGGGGCACTCGCGCCACTGCACACTTGCCCGTAGTATTTTGTACTCATAAAAACACCGAGATCGATAAAGCTTGGGGAACCGATTTAGGCGCCGACGCTTACGTCAGCAAACCCTTTGAACCTCAGCAACTCGTCAACATCGTGCGGCGCCTGCTTTCGGCGTAAACAGAATATAAAGTGTTCGGCAGCTTTTCAAAAAACATTATACCGACAAACCCCGTTTTTTTTTAAGAAACTGGGTTTTTGAAGCCCCTAAAAGTTTTATGTTTAATGATAGCTACCTGCTTATTTGCCCAACCCGGAATTTATTTAACCCAAGCATTTAATGCCCAAAAACAGATGCTGAAAAACTCTCGCTGGCGATCGGCTTTCCTGGCGAAAGCAAAACTCTAATTTGTAAGCTAGACTAGAAACTAAAAATAAGCCATGAACACAACGGCTCCCCCCGCAGCAGGGAATCAGACAAGTGGAACAAAGCAATTTCTCCTGTTCGGTCAAGGAGGCAGTCTGTTCGGCATAGAATTAGAGGCAGTGCGGGAAGTCCTTTCCCTCAACGAACAACCGATTTCCCCGGTTCCCAACACCCTGCCATTTTTGCTGGGATTAACCAACTTGCGGGGCGAAATCTTAGCAGCAGCAGACTTCGGAGTATTTGCCGGCATCGAGTCGGTTGATATCTACCACCCAAGCAGCCGCATCTTAGTGGTGGAAGCGCCCGATCCGCGAGACGTGAGATTGTCGAGAATGCGGATGGGATTGGCCGTGTCCCGCGTCGAAGGAGTTTTACCTCTCAATCCGGATCGCATTGTCTCAGCACTAGATGTCAGTCCCGAGCTAGCTCCATTCTTAAAAGGTCTCTACAATTCCCAAGGACGCTTGCTAATGATTGTCGATGTAGAAGCGATCGCGCATTCCGAACGCTGGTAAAAATCTACCATACAGATAACTCTGCAATCGCTTTCCATCAAAAATTTTAACTAACGATCGCTCCTATCCGATTTGCCAATCCTTAATTAAATTTATGATCGAACTTCTCTATACCTGGATCGCAACGACTTTCACCCTGACATTCCCTGACTTCTCCCCATCGCTGGTAGCTGGGGCTGCTAATTTCATCATTTGTGGGTGTTACTTTACCATCGCCTGGCTAATCAGCTTAGCTATGTGGCGAAACCGTCAATACGGGTTCGATATCTTCGCCACAGTCACAGCAGGCATATTTTGGACTTGCGCTTTCGGCCACAGCGGCCACGTCGCCGAATACCTAGGACTGCCGCACTCTCTGCTGGCGCAAACAGTAGTCGATTGGATAACTGTAATTGTGGCGGTCGCTTTTTTGAGTTTGTCCAACCGCTACGTCTTCTTAGTAGGTTCCACCCAAATCCTTAACTCTAAAAAAGAAACAGAACAAGCCCTGAGCGAAACTACCCAGCGATTTCACGCCATCTTCGACCAAGCTTTTCAAGCGATCGCATTATTAGAGTCAGACGGTACTCTGATCGAAGCAAATCAGAGAGCGCTAGAATTGGGCGATTTCCAAGCATCAGAAATGCTGGGAATGAAATTTTGGCTGACACCTGGGTGGGCATCATCTCCAACCAACCAGCAGCGCCTAAAAACAAACATTAAACAAGTCTCGGCCGGCCAGTTTGTCCGGGAAGAATACGAAATTACCGACGCCAACAACCATGTGAAAGTAATTGACGTGTCCTTTAAGCCGCTGTTAAATGCAACAGGAGAAGTATTTCAAATCCTCGCCGAAGGCCGCGACATTACCGAGCGCAAACAGGCAGAAGCCGCATTGCAGCAGCTAACCGCAGAACTAGAGCAGCGAGTGAATGAAAGAACCGAGCAGCTCCTGCAAACTAACGCACAATTGGAACAGGAAATTCTCGATCGCACCGCAGTCCAAGAGCAATTAAAAGCCTCAGAACAATTCTTAAATAACATCCTCAACACCATCCCCGACCCGATTTACGTCAAAGACGAACAGCACCACTGGTTAACATTAAACGATGCCTTTTGTCAATACATAGGTCACAGCAGAGAAGAACTAATTGGCAAATGCTACGACCAGTTCTTGCCCAAAGAGGAAGCAGAGGCAGAGCGAGAAAAAGACGAATTAGCTTTCTTGGCAAATAGCAGCAGCGAAATCCAAAAAACCATCACAGACCCAGCAGGAAACACCCGCTTTGTCTCCCCCAAAAAATCTACCTTTGTAGATGCCGACGGCAGAAAATTTCTCGTTTGCGCGATTAGAGATATCACCCAGCGCGTGCAAATGGAAGAACAACTGCGGCACACACTCGCAGAAGCACAAAGCTCCCAAAGGTTGCTGCGCACAGTCATTGACGCTACGCCAGACTGCATCTTCGTCAAAGATGGAAACTTGCGCTACACCCTAGTCAATGCAGGTTTCGCCGCCGTCTTCGGCAAAACTCAAGCAGAAATTATCGGCAAAGACGACGCAGAAATCGGCATATCGGTCGATCGCATCTTCCCCAACTTCCACGCCGAAACCGATTCCCAGAACCAAATCCAAAACTTCCGAACCGAGAACCACCTCGCGCCGGGATCCAACGACTTAGGCACCTTAGCCGACGGCAAAGTACACACCTTCGACACCCAGAAATTGCCCCTCAAAGATGCAGAAGGCAACATTTTAGGAATGCTAGGCTTGGCGCGCGACATCACAGATCGCCGCCAATCTGAACAAGAACTATTGCGGTTCAAAGCAATATTAGAAACCACAACAGACTGGGTAGGCATGGCCGACTCCCAACAGCGCGCCATTTATCTCAACCGCGCAGCCAGAGAAATGTTGGGAGTTGGCCCGCACGCAGATTTAACCGGAATCAACGTTTCTGACCTGACATCCCCCAAAAGTATCGAGACTCTTGTGAACGTCGGCATCCCCGCAGCTTGCCGGGACGGGGTGTGGAGTGGCGAAACTGTTTGGCAGACTTTAGACGGCGAAGAACTACCAGTTTCTCAAGTAGTTATTGCCCACAAATCCGAGAATTCTGAAGTTGAATTTCTCTCAACGATCGCCCGCAACATTACAGAACGCAAGCGCGCAGAAGAAGCCTTGCAGCAGAACTTGCAAATGCTCGACCTTGCCAGCGACGCCTTGATCGTTCGGGATATGGACGGCACGATTAATTATTGGAATCAGGGAGCCGAACGGATGTACGGCTGGACAAAAAAAGAAGCCTTGGGGAAAAGCACTTATAGTCTATTGCACAGCATTTTTCCCCAGCCTTTAGCAGCTATCTCGGCACAGTTAGAAGAGCAGGATTATTGGGAAGGAGAAATAATTCACACCACCAATTATGGCACCAAAATCACTGTATTCAGCCGCTGGAATTTGCAGCGAAACGAACAGGGAAAACCGAAAGCAATTTTAGAAACTAACAACGATATCACGGAGCGCAAGCAAGCCGAAATCGAAAAGCAAAGATTGATTTCGATCGTAGAAAGCAGCTCGGATTTTATCGGCACGGGCACCCTGGAGGGAGAGGCAACATACCTGAATCCCGCTGGAATGAAACTAGTAGGATTGCCAAATATTGAAGAAGTCAAAAACAAAAGTGTTTATGACTTCTTCTGTGCAGAAGATGTTAAGTTTTTCAAAGAAGAAATCCTGCCGCCTACAGTGCGAGAAGGTTTTTGGCAGGGTGAATTCCGCTTGAGGAACTTTCAAACCGGCGAAAACATTCCGGTTGACTTCACCATATTTACCGTCAAAAACCCAGAAACTGGCGAGCCGATCGGGTTGGCAACAGTTACTCGCGACATCAGCGATCGCAAACGCGCAGAAGAGATGCTGCGCGATCGCGAAAGACTATTCCGAGCCATTTTCGATCAATCCTTCCAATTAGTGGGGCTGCTCAAACCAGACGGCACCGTTTTGGAAGTCAACCAAACAGCCCTCGCCGTCGCCGGACTCAGGCGCGAAGACTTCGTAGGCACGCAGTTTGTAGAGAATTTGTGGTGGCAAATTTCCCCAGAAGCCAAGCAAAAAGTGCAAGCTGCCCTCGCAAAAGCCGCCGGCGGCGAGGTAGTCCGCTACGAAGCCGACGTGCTAGTTGCTGGGGGTGCTGTGATAACTGTGGACTTCTCCCTCAAGCCGATCGTAGACGACAGCGGCAAAGTCGTGCTGGTGATTCCCGAAGCTCGCGACATCAGCGATCGCAAAGCCCTAGAACGAGAATTAGTTTTGCGTCAAAATCGCTTTGACGCATTTTTCAGAGCCGCCCCCACCTCAATGTGTATTTTTGACGAGCAGTTCCGCTTCGTGCAAGTCAACGAGAAATTAGCGGAAACCACCGGCCCCTCAGTTGCCGAACACCTCGGTAAGACGATGAGGGAAGTTGTACCCGAAATGAGCGATAACCTAGACCCGATGTTGCAGCAGGTTCTCGCCACCAACCAACCGTTGTTAAACCTTGAGGTGTCGGGATCGCTCTTAAAGGAACCGGGCGTCGTGCGAGATTGGCTGGCGTCATACTTTCCTTTGCCCGGATCTGACGGCAAACCCATCGGTATCGGGTGTGTGGCGATCGAAATTACCGATCGCAAAAAAGCAGAAATAGAGCGCGATCGATTTTTTACCCTTTCCCTAGACTTGGTTTGTATTTTAGATTTTGAAGGCAGATTCAAGCGCCTCAATCCGGCTTGGGTAACAACCCTCGGCTACACCCTAGAAGAAGTGCAAGACCAACATTTTCTCAACTTCCTCCATCCCGACGATCGGGAAGAAAGCATAGCCGCAGCAAAAAGAATAAACGAGGGCCTCGAAATAAAGTTCTTTGAAAATCGCTACCGCTGCAAAGACGGTTCCTACAGGTGGCTGTCGTGGAAAGTGCGACCTGAAACCGAACAAAAGCTCATGTATGCAGTGGCTCGCGACGTTACCGAAAGCAAACAGGCGATGGTGCAACTGGAAACAACAACAGCCCAATTAGCCAGTTCCGAAGAGCAATTTCGCCAGCAAAGCAATCTCTTGCAACTGCTAATAAACAGCATTGGCGACGGCATAATTGCTGCCGACGAAAATAGCAATTTTATTTTGTTCAACCCCGCCGCCCAAGATATCTTTGGCATGGGTGCGACAGATTATACTCCCAACGAATGGTCGGCAAAATACGGTTTATTCTTGCCCGATACCGTAACTCCCTTTCCCCCAGCCGAAATACCTTTAGCGCGCACGGTTCGAGGAGAAGCCTTTGACGACGTAGACCTTTTCACCCGCCACGCAGGCCAGCCGGACGGTCTGTGGGTGAAAGTTAACGGTCGGCCGCTCAAAGACGAAACGGGGGCGCTTAAAGGCGGCGTAGTCGTTTGCCGCAACGTCACCGAACAAAGAGCATCCCAGGAGCGAATGCAGCAGTTGGCCGAGACACAGGAACGCTTGCTGCAAGAACTAAAAACTCGGCAAAATGCCCTAGACGAAGCTGCGATCGTCAGCGAAACCGATCTCCAAGGCACGATTACCTACATCAACGACCGATTCATGGAAATATCCGGTTACAGCATGGCAGAACTCCTGCACAGCAACCACCGCCTCATCAATTCGGGCTACCATCCCAAATCATTTTTTTCAGAAATGTGGTTGACAATTTCTCGCGGTTTGGTGTGGAAAGGGGAAATCAAAAACCGACGCAAAGATGGCTCGTTTTACTGGGTAGATTCGACGATCTCTCCCATCTTTGATACCAGTGGCAAAATAGTCAAATATATCGCCATTCGCTTTGACATCACCGAGCGCAAAGAGGCAGAAGAAGGACTGGAAAAATTGGCAGCAGAACGCAAAGCTGAAGCTGATTCTCTGACGCAGCAAGTCCTCAAATTGTTGGGAGAAATTAAAGGCGCTGCTCAAGGCGACTTGACAGTCAGGGCGGAAGTGACTAACGATGTTTTAGGTGCTGTCGCCGACTCTTTCAACTTCTTAATCAGTTCTCTGCGGAAGGTGGTAACGGGAATTCAAACTTTAGCCGAACAGGTAACATCTGCCACCGGCGAGTCGATTAACAATACCAGTCAACTCACTCAACAGGCGGAAATTCAAGCCACAAAAATATCTGCCATCATGCGGGAAATCGAGCGGATTGTGAATTCGATCCGCGACGTGCGAGATGTTTCGGTGCGCGCCGAAACAGTTGCCCAGCAGTCTTCTCAAACGGCTGAAGTCGGCGGTCTGGCGGTCGATCGAGCTGTCGAAGGCATTAACGGGCTCCGGGTGACGATCGCCTCTACCTCAAAAATGATGAAGCGTTTGGGCGAATCTTCGCAGCAAATTGGCAAAATTGTGACTTCGATTTCTCAACTTGCTTCGCAAACTAATTTATTAGCTCTGAATGCTACTATTGAGGCGGCCCGAGCCGGCGAACAAGGTTTAGGCTTTGCTGTTGTCGCCGAAGAAGTGCGGAAATTAGCAGAAAGATCGGCCGGCGCTACTGAGGAAATCTCCGAAATTGTCGGTACAATTCAAGAAGAAATCAGCCGCGTGATGAAGGCAATGGAATCGGGGACGCTGGAGGTAGTGGAAGGCACTAAGCTGGCAAGCGAAGCTAAAACTCACCTCAATGCCATCATCGAAGTTAGTCGAGAAATGAATGCTTTGGTGCAGAATATTACTCGCGCATCTGCCAAGCAAACTGTTTCGGCTGAGGAAGTTTCTAACAGTATGCAGCAAGTCAACGAGATTGCTAATACGACCGCACAAAAAGGTGCGGATGTGAAGGCTTCTTTGGACGATCTGTCTGGTTCGGTCAGCAAATTGCAAAAGTCGGTGGCGAATTTCCGCAGTTAGTCAGTTGACAGTTGACAGTTGACAGTTGACTGTTGACTGTTGACTGTTATACGACTCACTAATAACTATCGTTGTTGTCGGGGCGGGTTGACAAATATCCTGAATGCGAATTTATAGATAATCGTGAACCCACCCTGGCAACAATTACAGTTAAATAACGGGACATCATATATAAAAAAACTGCCAACAGACAACAGTCAACAGTCAACAGTCAACAGTTAACAGTTAACTGTCAACAGACAACAGACAACAGACAACAGACTAATATGAATGATGACGATTTAAACGAATTAATAGATGCTTTTACCGCAGAATGCGAAGAGTTTCTCCAGTTAATGGAGACGAACCTGCTGGCGATGGAAGCTGCGGGGTTGAAAGAGCGACAAGCGGCAGTTAAAGAAATGTTTCGGGCGGCTCACTCGATTAAAGGTGCGGGTTCGATGTTGGGCTTTCAAAACGTATCGGCGGCGGCTCACACGCTGGAGGACTGTTTTGTCATTTTGCGCGATCGCACAGACTTGTCGGTCCTGGAACCGACTACTGTGAGTGTTTTGCTACAAGGTGTGGATGCTCTCAAAAAGATTGCCCTCGAATCAATTCAACACTCCGAGGCCACAACTCCCGATCAAAGCGAAAACTTAGAGGCGATCGCCCAAATTTTCGCGATTTTCGAGGCCAAGTACGGCAAGCCAGAACATTCGCCAGTCCCCGCAGCCAGCCAATCGGCCGCCCCGGAAACCCTGAAACAGATTTTTGAACACGATGTGCTCCCACTCTTCAATCGCCTGGAAACCGACCTTTCCCAAGCTTCTGAGGCAGATTTGGCAAAAAGCGTGACCGCCCTCAACCAGGTTTACTATCAACTCTCCGGTTTGGCTGGAATGCTACAATTGCCGGATTTTGGGAAAGTCGCCGAACCCCTCAGAGATTTGATCGATTCTCCAGACTTGACTCTACAACGGTTGCAATCCGAGGGTTGGACGATCGCCCAAAACTTGCAAATCGCACGCCAACAACTATTGGAAGGAAGGGCGATCGACATCCCCTCCATCTCCCCCTCCCCCACACCCCCCGACTCCCCGACTCCCCCCTCCATCTCCCCCTCCCCCACTCTCCCCCCCTCCCCCTCCTCCTCTCCCCCAGTCCCCAACCCGCAAAGGCCGACAATCCGCGTAGACTTAGAACGCTTAAATGAATTGGTGAATCTAGTCGGAGAATTAGTCATCAACCGTACAAATTTAGAACTTCAAGAATCCGAACTGCGCGGCGAAGTCAAGCGCATCCGCCGCAGTATCCTAGATTTGAACCAATTCGGCGGTCAGTTGCGAGAAGAATACGACAGACTGAGTTTTGCAGACTGGAGGGGGGGAAACGGTTCGTCTGGATTGGGAAAACTTGCTGCTGCAGAAACCGAATTCCCAATGATTGCTAACGGCAAATCCTCTGTGCCCCATGCTCACTTCGATATCTTAGAGATGGATCGTTATACAGAGTTCCACTCGACAGCCGCAGAAGTCATCGAAACTGCCCAAGCAATTTCTCAATCCGCCACCAAATTAGACACCTTAGCCATGAAATTCGAGCGCAGTACCGACCAACTGCGCCGCATTACCGACCAATTGCGCAGCCGCGTCATGCAGTTGCGAGTCGTGAGTTTCAGCCGCGCCGTCGATCACTTGCCCAGAGCCCTCCGGGATATGTGCCTCACATACGAGAAAGATGTCAATCTGCTGCTACTGGGAAGAGATACCAAAATTGACGAAAGTTTGCTCGACGCTTTGCGCGACCCCTTAATACACTTAGTGAGAAACGCTTTTGACCACGGCATCGAAATGCCCGAAGTTCGGCAAGCAATCGGCAAGCCCGCCAGCGGTCAAATTGAAATAGAAGCCCGCCACCAAGGCGGGCAGACTATTATTACTGTCGCCGATGACGGCAAAGGTATTGACCCGGAAATCATTCGCCGTAAAATTGTCACAAAGGGTTTGGCGACGGAGGAACAAGCTCAAGAATTTTCCATTGTCGAACTCTACGATTTTCTGTTTTGGTCGGGCTTCAGCACTGCAGAAGGGGTCAGCGACCTTTCGGGGCGGGGAGTCGGACTCGACGTGGTGCGAACAAATTTGCGGACTGTGCGGGGGACTGTGAAGGTAGACTCTCGCCTGGGAAAAGGTACGAGTTTTATCATCAAACTGCCGCTGCTGCTGTCGATTACTGATGCATTGATGGTGAAGACCGATCACAATAAAATAGCAGTGCCCCTGGATGCAGTAGAGGAAATTTTGCACATTAAAGCCTCGGAAGTTCACATCGCCGGCAATCAGCCGATGCTGTGGTGGCGACAGGAATTTATTCGTTTGGTGAGGATGCAAGATTTGCTCGAATACAGCGCCGTCGCGCCGGATGCCCCCTCTCCTGACCCTTTGAGCCTAGAGGAAATTCCCGTCCTGGTTTTGGCTTCTCCCGAAGGAATGCTGGCGGTGGCCGTGGAACGGCTCATCGGCCAGCAGGAAATTGTGGTTAAACCTTTGCCGCCGCCTCTATCCAAGCCTCGCGGGGTTTTGGGGAGTACGATTTTGGGGGACGGGTGCGTGGTGACTATTCTGGATGTGGACGATTTGGTGGGTCAACCTTTGGCAAGTACTCCGATCGCGGCTGTGTCCGGTACAGTGCAGGAGGCGGCGCCGAGTGCGAGTCAGTCACCGCTGATTTTGGTAGTGGACGATTCCTATACAATTCGGCAGTTGCTGTCTCTGACGCTGACTCGTGCTCGCTACCGGGTGGTACAGGCTAAAGACGGCCTGGATGCCCTGGAAAAGTTGCAAAATGGTCTTGATTGCAGTTTGGCGATCGTGGATATTGAAATGCCCCGGATGGATGGATTTGAATTGTTGCGATCGATCAGAGCGACCCATCGGTTTGCTAATATTCCCGTAGCCATGCTGACATCCCGCAGCGGCGAAAAACATCGGCAAATGGCAATGGAATTAGGCGCCAATCAATACTTCACCAAACCTTACAGCGAAGCCCAACTTTTACAAGCCATCCCCAAATTAATAAAACACTAAATAATCACATCAAAAATCTCACATCTCCAATCAAATAATTCCCAATCTCAAACAAAGCTTAGGCAAAAAGTCGTTTTACACGCGAATGATAGCGGTAAAGTGCGCGACCGGGCGCACCCTACTAAAATCAAATAATCTTCAATCAAAAATCTCAAATCTAAAAATCTTCAATCTTCAATCAAAAATCTCAAATCTAAAATCGAATGACTCACGCCAATTACAATCGCCGATTCCGAAGCAAGAAACAAGGCTATGTTAGACTTTCTTCTAAAAAAATGGTTTCCTTTGAATTAGGAAATGTTTACTATGCTGTTCCTATTGAACGAGTGGAACGCATTGTTAAGGAGTTTAATTCCTACGGTATGTTACCCAGCGGTAATAGTTTAGTGCGACATCAAGGAGAACTAATTACCCTGATTAATTTATCCACAATATTTCCCAGCAGTCGGAGCATTGTTGACTGCAACTACCTGATTATTTGCACTTTAAATAAGAGCGATCGGTTGGGGTTTCCCATTCCTGATATGCCAAAAATCTTGGAAATTTCCGAAGAAAGCTTCTGCGAAATTCCCGAATTGTACCGTCAACAGCAACTGCCTCCGGTCATAGAAAAGTTAATTCGCGCACCTGACGGTTCCGAAGTATTTTATCTGAATTTGGATCTATTTAGCGAAATGTAGGGTGTTCACTTTTCCAGGTATTATACAATATAAATCGTATTTTCGCAAAAACTTATTTATTTATGAAAAAACTCACAATAATGTCGATCGCCCTGGTAATTATTGCCGCAACTCTGGAATTGCTATATGTGGGGCTGCAACTAAGCGCGATCGGGCAAACACAAACACCCCAACCACAAACACCCCAACCACAAACACCCCAAATCCCAACACCCCAACAAATCCAAACACCCCAAATCCAAACACCCCAACCAAAAGCAGACGACCCCAAAAACCTCGGCTACGTCTCCCCAGAATTTGCCGAAAATTTCTCCCAGCAACAAATCGACCAAATCAACGCCAACGTCGAAACGCTGCTGCTAACTCAAAGCTGCTCCCGCTGCGACCTCCGAGCCGTAAAATTAGTTAACATTAACTTAAAAAATCCCATCCTTACAGGAGCAGATTTATCCGATGCCAACCTCAGCGGTAGTCGCTTCGAGATCTCTGATTTTGTCAACACCAATCTAGCTCGTACCGACTTAAGCGGAGCCCAATTAGTAGGAGCGAGAATCAGCAACGCTAACCTCAGAAAAGCTAACTTGACAAAAACAAATTTAGACGGTGCAGACCTGCGATTTTCCGATTTGAGAGATGCCAATCTTTCCGATGCCAACCTCCGCAATGCTAATATAGATGGCGCTAGTATCGATCGAGCAAGTATGGCCGGCACCACAATGCCCGATGGCAGAAAAAATCAATAATATAGCCTCGTTTCCTAGGCGATTGAAATCGCTTCTTATCAAACAAAGTCCGCATGGTGAGCGGACTGCATCCCTTGTTCCCTTGTTCCCAGGCTCTGCCTGGGAATAAATATCTAGAGGCTCTGCCTCGTTTCGTCGTTTCCTCGTTTCCGGCTTCCCTCTTCCTTCTTCCCTCTTCCTTCTTCCCTCTTCCTTCAGAATCAAACAGCCAAAAACCTCTGAATCACCTCATCACTTAACTCGCTAGTGCTTCCAGAAGCCACAATTCCGCCTTTTTGCATAGCATAATACCAGTCAGCTTGCCGCACAAAATGCAAATGTTGCTCCACCAACAAAACAGAAATTCCCCTAGTAGCAACTACGCGGCGCACCGCAGCTTCTATGTCTAAAATAATAGACGGTTGAATCCCCTCCGTAGGCTCATCCAAAACCAGCAACTGCGGCTCACCCATCAAAGCTCTAGCAATAGCTAACTGCTGCTGCTGTCCCCCGCTCAAATCACCTCCCAGGCGATCGAGCATAGTTTTCAAAACGGGAAATAAATCAAAAATTTCCTCGGGAACTTCAGGATTTTTAGTTTTGGTTGGTTTCGCTTCCAAACCTAACAAGAGATTTTCTTTTACCGTCAAGCGGGGAATAATTTCGCGTCCTTGAGGCACGTAACCAATGCCCATTTTCGCCCGCTGGTGAGTCAACTTAGAAGCAATAGATTCTCCGCCAAAAGCAATAGTGCCACCGCGCGGTTGCAGCAACCCCATAATCGTTTTTAGCATAGTAGTTTTGCCCACACCATTGCGGCCTATCAAGCAAACCATTTGACCCGCATTTACGCTTAAATCGACATCACGCAAAATGTGACTTTCGCCGTAATAAACATTCAAATTAGAAACTTGCAGCATATTCTTTAGATTGGTAATGGATAATTGGTAATGGATAATCGGTAATCGGTAATTGGTAATCGGTAAGCAGCAACAGTCAACTGACTAATGACCAATGACCAATGACTAATGACTAATGACCAATGACCAATGACTAATAACTAATGACCAATGACTAATGACTAATGACTTCTTAGTCTTCCGGTTTGCCCAAATATACCTCAATTACCCGATCGTCATTTTGCACCTCATCCATAGTCCCCTCGCACAAAACCGCGCCTTGATGCAACACCGTCACCTGCCGCGCAATTTGCCGCACAAACTCCATATCGTGTTCAATTACCAACACCGAATGACTTTCAGCCAGCGAAATGAGCAACTCACCAGTTAACATCGTTTCCTCATCCGTCAAACCCGCCACAGGTTCATCTACCAACAACAAATCAGGAGATTGAGCCACCAACATTCCAATTTCCAACCATTGCTTTTCCCCGTGAGAAAGCAAACCAGCCGAAACATCAGCTTTAGCCACTAAACCAATTGTTTCTAACAAACCGGCAACCGTGCGTTTTTCAGCAGCAGAAGCAGGCTTGAACAAAGTAGAAAAAACATTTTTATGGCGGCTGCAAGACAATTCCAAATTTTCGCGCGGCGTTAAATTCAAGTAAACTCGCGGCGTCTGAAACTTGCGACCAATTCCCAAGCGCGAAATCCTATCTTCCGATAACTTGCGCAAATTTTGTCCCTTAAATAACACCCTGCCCTCTGTCGGCTGCACCTTCCCGGTAATCGAATCGAGAAAAGTTGTTTTCCCCGCACCGTTAGGGCCAATGATAACTCGCAGTTCGCCCGCATCCATGCTAAAATTTAAACCGTTGATGGCTTTAAAACCATCAAAACTAACAGTCAAGTTTTCGATTTCTAAGACTTTTCCATTCATAATTAGCAATTAACTCACTAATGGACAACAACCGATACCGCTTGGAGGTGTAGAGCGCAAATATCCTGCCTTATTAAGCAGATATTATCCCCTTCTGTGGCGTTCTACTTTCTACTTTCTGCTGCCAGTTTACTCTCAAGTAAAACTGCTAGGACTGCTCGGAATTGCAGTTGGGCTTGCAGCCATAATTCGCTCCGCTAACTTCGATAGCGGCAGACTTTGCAAATACACTTTTCCTGGCCCGGTTAGCTTGACTAAAAACAAGCCTTCGCCGCCAAATAGAGCATTTTTAAACCCGCCAACAAACTGAATATCGTAGTCTACGGTGGGCGCAAAAGCTACCAAACAACCAGTGTCCGCTCGCAACACTTCACCCACCCCCAAATTTTTCTCAACTATGGTTCCTCCCGCATGAACAAAAGCTAGCCCGTCACCCTGCAACTTTTGCAGAATAAAACCTTCTCCGCCAAAAAAACCGGCACCTAGCCGCTTGGTGAAAGCTACCTCAATTTCAATGCCGTTAGCCGCACAAAGAAATGAGTCTTTTTGACACAAAAATTTACCACCAAGTTGGCCTAAATCGAGGGGAATTACTTTACCCGGATAGGGGGCGGCAAAAGCGACGCGGGCCTTGCGATTTCCGGCGTTGACAAAGGTGGTAATGAAAAAACCCGCTCCTGTCAGCATTCGTTTGAAACCTTGAAATAAGCCGCCGCCTGTGGATGTTTGCATTTGGATATCGCCTTCCATGTATGTCATGGTTCCAGCTTCAGCCCTGACGCCTTCTTTGGGGTCGAGTTCAATCTCAATGAGTTGCAAATCGTCGCCGTAGATTTTGTAGTCAATAATATCTGCCATATTTAACCTCTAAAGTTAGAGAACTAGGTTGGTTGCTGCTGATATCTAAGTAGGTGGAGATATACAGCAGATTGCAGGTTTATGAAGTAAACCCGCCTATCGATTAATCCCCGTAGGGACACTCTTGCCCGGCGGTGTCTAAAGCTGCACTCGATAAACCAGGGATACGCTGTATATTGCGTCTCCTCAGGGAGAAACGCAGCTTTTTCCAAGTCTATTGCGATTCCTTCGTTTGTCTCTTTCAGGTGAAATTTATTTATGTCCGCCTACTTCTAAATTACACGATATTTTTGCACTCAATGTTCAAGTTCTTCTTTTTCGAGCTGCACTTGGGGGTCTTGTTCCAGGCTGGGGTAAGTAGAGGCGTACCTCGGTCTTCTGAACAGGGTGCGGATTTGGTCAAAACCTTGATGTTGCAGCCATCCGACTAAGCCGTCGGGCAGCACTGTGACTACTATTAGGAATAGCGCGCCTTGGAAAAATAGCCACACTTCGGGAAATTGTTCGCTCAAGAAACTCTTGCCAAAGTTGACTAGCAGCGCTCCCAGTATTGCTCCTGATAATGTGGCGCGGCCTCCGACTGCGACCCAGATTACCATTTCAATTGAAAAGGCAATATCCATTGCTTTTGGCGAAATGATTCCGGTCTGTACGGTAAATAATGCGCCTGCAATCCCGGCTAAACCGGCGGAAATTGCAAAGACTAAAACTTTATATCCTGTGGGATTGTAACCTGAGAAACGCAGGCGCACTTCGTCGTCGCGAATTGCTACTAGGAGGCGGCCGAAGCGCCCGCTGGTCAGCCAGCGGCAGAGGGCGTAAGTTGCTGCTAGAAATAGTATGGTGAGAATATAGAAAATATATTGAGTATCTCGGTCATTTACTGTGGCTCCGAACAAGGTTTTAAAGTCGGTGAGTCCGTTGGTTCCGTTAATGAGTTTTTGCTGACCGTTAAAGAAGTTGAAAAATACTATGGTTGCTGCTTGGGTGAGAATTGAAAAGTAAACGCCTCGAATCCGATTTCGGAATACCAAATAACCCAAAAGTGCGCCCAAAATAGCGGGGATGAGAACTGTTGCTGCTGCTGAGAAGGGAAATGAATAAAATGGTTGCCAAAACCAGGGCAGTTCGGTGACGCCGTAGAGACCCATAAATTCGGGCAATTGGATGCTGGCGGTTGGGGGAATTTGCAGTTTTAGGTGCATGGCGAAGGCGTAGCCGCCGATCGCAAAAAACACCCCATGCCCTAAACTAAGCAAACCCGTGTATCCCCAAATCAAGTCTATGCCGAGGGCGGCAATTGCTAGTGCTAAAAATCGCCCTAATTGATTGAGGCGAACGTCGGGGAGTATTCCTGGGATCAGCAATATGAAGGTGAGGGCGATCGCGCTGACAATTGCCGCTTCTTTTAGCCAGGCTTTTTGATGTTTGTTCTGCATTTTTCGCTACCCTCGCAGGTGTAATTTTTAATTTTCTACCGTCCGCCCTTTTTGCGGGAAAATCCCTCCCGGCTTCACTTGCAGAAAAGCCATAATTAAGGCGAATACCATTACTTTTGCCATGCTGGTTGTGGCGAAAAATGTGAAGAAGTCGGCTAAAGGCTTGACAGGAGCGAGCATTATTGCTAAGGTTCCCGAACCGATGAGGTAATTTGCAGTGCCGATCGCCATCGCAGCAACTACAGTCCCCACAATCTTGCCGACACCGCCCACAACCACCACCATAAACGTATCGACTATATAATTTTGTCCGGTATTTGACCCTACCGAACCGATCAAACTAATCGCGCACCCAGCGACACCTGCGAGCCCCGAACCCAAAGCAAAAGTCAGCGCGTCTACTTGTTCGGTAGGAATGCCCAAACACGCGCTCATGCTGCGATTTTGTGTCACAGCGCGAATGCGAAGTCCCCACACAGACTTTTGCAAAAATAGGTAAATTCCCGCCAAACAAATTCCTGTCAGCGCAATAATAAAAAGTCTGGCGTAGGGCAACTGGAAATTGCCCAGCGGGATGCCGCCGCGCAGCCATGCAGGCGCAGTCACATCCACGTTTTGAGCGCCAAACCAAGGTTTAGTTACTGCGAGTTGGTAAGTTTGCCCTAAAAAGGCGCTCACGGCCCAGGAAATACCCAAAGATAAAGGCAAAATTATGGCGATAATTTTGCTGCGAATGCGATCGAAATCCGGGCGCTGCTTCAGCACTCGCAAACCGCCAAAAAACAGCAAACAAAACACCGCAATCCCAATTACCAGCACCCAACTGACGCTGCGGACAAACTGCTGCAAAATTAAACTTACGCCCCAAGTTGCCAGCAGAGTTTCTAGCGGCCGCCCGTAAAGATAGCGAATCACTCCGCGTTCGAGAATTAATCCTACCAATGCAGCTACTAAAAAAGCTAGGGGAATCGCAAATAAAATATAGGTTTCAAAAGCAAATCCTCCGATACCTTTGAAGACATTTTGCACCACGAAAGTTGTATAAGCCCCCAGCATCATCAACTCGCCATGAGCCATATTAATCACGCCCATCAGCCCGAAAATAATCGCTAATCCCAGGGCAGCAATTAGTAAAACAGCGCCGATGCTAATGCCATTAAATAAACCGTCTAATAAGCCGATCGCCACTTTTTATGCTCCTATTTTTCTATAATATTTGGTGCAATTATGTAACGGTAATCTGGGCATTGCGCCAGCAACAAACGCGAGTTTTTGTATAAGCGTAAGGGGGGGCATCAGCGCACAGAGCGATGTTTTATGTGAGCTATTAAATCCGGTAAAGGTACGCATTGGGCACCCTAAAGACGCGAGTTTTTGTAGGAGGGAAAGGTGCGCCCTAAGCACCAGAAGCAACGTTTTAGGTGCGGAGTTATGTAAGGGGAAAGGTGCGCGTAACGCACCCGGAGAGGGTTGAAAATTTACTTATAGCGGTTCTTAAGAAAGTGAGGTATGCCCTATCCCCTATGCCCTATCCCCTATGCCCTATGCACGTCGGAACATGTTACTGAGAAAGGCTATAATTATGTACTCTTAAATTTGCCGCCTTTTATGGGGTCTGACCAATCGCAAGAAAAGCCTTTTGTTTCAGCGACAAACTGATTCCAAGGAATCGGCTTCACTGCTGCTGGCGTAGCAAAAGCGATGTTAAACAAACCGTCTTGTCTCACTTCGCCCAACCGCACAAATTTAGAAAGGTGATGGTTAACATCCATCGTTACTAGGCCCCCCGGCGCGTCAAAGGTTTGACCCAAAGCTGCTGCGCGCACTTTTTCCAAATCGTCGGCTGTCCCTGCTTTTTCGACGGCTTGCTTCCAGAGGTAAACCATGATGTAAGCTGCTTCCATCGGGTCGTTAGTCACTCTATCTTTGCCGTATTTTGCCTTGAAAGCTTCCACAAATTTTGTATTAGCCGGAGATTCCACTGTCATGAAGTAATTCCAGGCGGCGTAATGGCCTTTAAGATACTCTACCCCGATCGCTTTTACTTCTTCTTCAGCAATACTGACAGACATTGACGGATACTTGTCCGGCCCCAAACCTGCACCCTGCAACTGTTTGAAAAATGCTACGTTGCTGTCGCCGTTGAGGGAATTAAAAATGACGCCCCCGTCTGGCAAAGCTTCCTTAATTTTAGTAATAATTGGCGTGACTTCTGTCCCGCCCAAAGGAATGTAATCTTCTCCAACTAATTCGCCGCCTTTGGCTGCTAGCTGTGCCTTGATAATGGTATTTGCAGTGCGGGGGAAAACGTAGTCAGACCCGACTAAGAAGAATTTTTTGCCTTTATTTTCTAGCAGCCAGTCAACTGCTGGTTCGATTTGCTGGTTCGGCGCCGCCCCGGTATAAAAGATATTTTTGGAACACTCTTGACCCTCGTATTGTACGGGATACCATAGCAGATGATTTTTTTCTTCAAATACTGGCAATACTGCTTTGCGGCTGGCGGATGTCCAGCATCCGAAGACGGTGACAACTTTATCTTGGTCGATCAACTTTTTGGCTTTTTCGGCAAAAGTCGGCCAGTCTGAGTTACCATCTTCTATTACTGTTTCGATTTGTTTCCCGAGGACACCCCCAGCTTTATTAATTTCTTCGATCGCTAATTGTTCTGCCTCGACAACGCTTTTTTCGCTGATTGACATTGTGCCGCTCAAGGAATGCAAAATTCCTACTTTGATCGTGTTTCCGCCCCCGGCGGCTGCTGGTGTACTTCCTGTTGATGTGGGAGAAGCGGCTGGAGTTGCTGTTGGAGTGGGAGTTCTACAAGCTTTTAGAAATAAACTTGATGTTAGGGTAGCAGAACTGTATAAAAGAAATTTCCGCCGATCGAATCGCTTTGTCATTTTTTCTTGTTACTCTTGAATAGATGAGTCAGATGATTGAGAATAATAACACATAGCGACTTGATATTAAGACTCGCTTCAGAAGACTGTTGTATTTTTAGATACCAAACTTATTCTTTTTGACAAAATGAATGTTTGCTGGGGAGTAATGGCAACTGCTGCAGAAACGGAGCTGATACCATGTTAGATTTGAGATTTGAGATTGACTGATGACATAAGGGTTTGAAGTTTACCTACCGTTGCATTCTTTTGTGAAACCGCGTTTAGACACCAAAATACGTCTTTTCAGCAATCAGTGTGAAATTAGAAACCGGGTTTCTTTACAGAAATTATCTTATTGATGCTAGAACGAATGGCAGCAACCGGGTCGATCGCACACTCATAGGCGGGCCTCAAAGCAGGTGACGATCGCACTTCGCTTTGAAGACGATCGTCACCTGTAGAAATACCCCTGATGGATGGAGAATAGCGGACTCGAACCGCTGGCCTCTGCGGTGCGATCGCAGCGCTCTACCAACTGAGCTAATTCCCCTGATTGAGTTTTAATTTAGCATTTTAGATGCGGGATGGATGAATCTAAAAGGCTTACAGGTGTCGCTTGCTCTCACCTTCGCAGACCGTGACCTACGTTAGCACGTAACTGCTAAAAACGTCAAGTGTTTTCCGCCGCCGGCTCAGTGCGGGCGATCGAGCAAAGTTGGGCCACTCTGTCCAACTCTAAATCAGAAAAATAGTCCACCGTCCAATTAGCTTGGCGCTGGATCATGTGAAACGGGTAAGTGTGAGTCACACCGGCTACCTGAATCCCCGCTTTTTTTGCCGCTTCAATCCCGGCAAAAGTATCTTCTAGCGCCAAACACTCGATCGGTTGCAGATTAAAGTCGGGATATTTCTGGTTGAGAAGTTCCACAGCCAATAGGTAGCCGTCGGGTGCTGGTTTGCTCGCCTTCAAGTCGTCGCCTGCGACAATTAACTCAAAGTTTGCTGCCAAACCGGCCCGATCTAACACCAATTCTATATCCGATCGGATTGCCCCGCTAACTACGGCCATTTTCAGTCCGGCGACCCGAATTTTGTCAATAAATTCTGCCAAACCCGGATAAATCGGCACTTTATCCAAAGTATCTATTTGAGCTTTGTAAGCTTCGGCCTTGCGCCGCAGCAGCCGATCGAGGTATGTTTCTGTCAGAAATCGTCCCCGCCGCTCGAGAAGTGCAGTAATGCAAGCACGATCGCTCCTTCCCAAACAAACTTCTCGAAACTCCCCACGTTTGAGCTGGAGATTTTCATCGAGCATCAATTGATCGATTAATTTCTCGTGAATCGGCTCGTCATTAACAATCACACCATTAAAATCAAATAAAACTGCTTTTAGAGTCATTAGTCATCAGTCATTAGTCATTAGTCATTAGTCATTAGTCATTAGTCATTAGTCAGTCAACAGTCAACCGTCAACCGTCAACCGTCAACAATCAACACTTAATACATCAAGCTGGAGCTGGAATGCCTGGTAAATCGCCATCAAAATCAGGAGCCCGATCGATCGGATTCCACCCCGCCGCCACCCGCACCTGTTCCAAATCTTCCCCAGGCAAAGGTTTCACGCCCTGCGTCACCTGATTCGTCCACCAGTGTTCGTGAGTTTGCACCGCCGCGAATCCAGCCGCCCCCGCCCAAGCATCGAGGTTGCCAGCCAGGTAAGAATTTATATAAGGATCTTCCAGCATATCAGTCAGCCACGGTGTCTGCCGCAAAGTTTTTTGGCTTCCGTCCAAAATTACCACTTGTCCCCCAACCTTCAGCAGTCGGAAGCTTTCTCGCAAAATAGCCCGCGATACAGCAGGCGGCGTCTCGTGAAACAGGAAGGAAGCTGCGACTAAATCGAAGCTGCCATCGCCAAAAGCAACGCTTTCGGCCTTTCCGTGCAACCACTGGATATTTAAGCCGGCTTTTTGCGCTTTCATGCCCGCGACTACCAGCAGATAAGGCGACAAGTCCAGCCCGACAACTTCCGCTTCGGGAAAAGCTTGCTTGAGCATGAGGGTTGCCGAACCGGTGCCGCATCCCAAATCGATGATTCGGCGCGGTTTCACCCGTACAGCGTCAATTAAGCCTTGCCTGACGACTGTTTCGTGGGGAGGCAAAACATATTGCGTGATTGGATCGTAGGAAATGGCGGCACTGGGGTTGAGGTACCCGCCTTTAATGCCGTGAAAGTTTTGGCTGCTGTAATATTCGGGATAAACTAAGTCGGGTTGTCGGTAGCGATCGGCCGCTGTTTCCCAGTCGATACCTTGGTATAATCGTCCCAGTGCTTCTTCGTCGATCAGCAGTTGCATCACGGGGGCCAAAAAGCCCTGGAGAATTGTATCCTTGCCAACAGCCATAAAACACTCCTTTAAAAAAAACTCTTCTAATTTTAGCCAACGGTCGTCAACTTAGCATTAATTAAAACTGTTTGTCCCCTCGAACCTCGAATCTCTTCCCTCTCTCCGTTACCTCGGTTACAAAATCCGTGGGCTTCCTTTCCCACTTCGTTTTTATACCTGTTTCAATAATTAATGCAACTATAGCAATCCTTGCAGGAGTCGTAAATTTTTAACCCCACCCCAGCCCTCCCCGAACCCGCTCGCTCGGGAGTAAGAAATTCACAAATGATTTAGGATTGCTATATAGACAAGCTCCCAACGCTTATTTCATCAGTCATTACCAATTCTAAACTCTAAAATCTAAACTCTAAACTCTTAGATCTCAAATCTCAAATCTCAAATCTAAAATCTAAAATCTAAAATAATCTTACTTTCCGTTACTAATAGGAATTTTTACCAAAAACTCCGTGCCGCCGTCCGGAGGGTGAGAAATTTGGATGCTGCCGCCGTGTCCATCCACTACAATTTTGTAGCTAATTGCTAACCCCAAACCAGTGCCTTTGCCCACGGGTTTAGTAGTAAAAAATGGGTTAAAAATTTGGTCTTTAACGCTGTCTGGAATGCCGGGGCCGTTGTCGGCGATCGCCACTTCCAGAAATTTCCCGCCATTTTCGCGAACTACTCCCGTGGAAATAGTAATAATTTTATCCAGGCCATCGATCTCGTCCAAGGCATCGAGCGCATTGCTCAGCAAATTCATAAACACCTGATTGAGCTGAGAGGGATAGCACTCGACTGAAGGCACTTTTCCGTAGTTTTTGACTATATCAATTCTATTTTTGATGCGGTTGGAGAGCAGCAGCAAGGTATTTTCTATACCTTCGTTAATGTCCGCCAGCTTTTTGTCAGATTCATCGAGGCGAGAAAAGTTGCGCAAAGAAAGAACTATGCCGCGAATGCGCTCTGTGCCTATTTTCATAGAATTCAATATATGCGGCAAATCTTCCTCGATAAATTCTAACTCGATTTCATCGGCAAAATCAGCGATTTCTCGGGGAACCTCTGGGAAGGTTTTTTTGTATAAATTCACCAAGTCTAATAAATCTTTAGTATATTGGCTGGTGTGAGGCAAATTAGCCGCAATGAAGTTAACGGGGTTGTTTATTTCGTGCGCTACCCCGGCTACCATTTGACCTAGGGATGACATTTTTTCGCTCTGCACTAAATGAGTTTGAGTTTTTTTCAGTTCATTTAAGGCACTATTTAGCTGTTTTACTTGGTCTTGGGTTTGAGTGTAAAGGTGAGATTGAGTAATTGCGATCGCCAATTGGTCTACTACAGCTTTTAACAGTTGGATTTCCTCCCGGCTCCAAAGCCAATGAGTAGCGTGGCTGCAAATTAAATAACCCTGCGGCTGGTTCTGAGTCTGGACAGGTACAGCTAAATAGCTATTAGCTTTAAGTTCGATCGGTTGAGTTACACCTTCAGCCAAAGTCTCGCTCGAAAGAATAATTGGCTCGCCTTTGCCACTCGGTACTAACACATTCCCAACAAAGTAAGGCTCAAACTTTAGGGCTGGTGTCGCAGAATCTGATGGGCAAGATTCCCACAAGATTTGTAACATTTTTTTTTGCGGTTCGTACCAACCAAAAGCCGCCCGTTCTAGGTGCAGCAAATTTACTATTTCTTCGACTGTACTTTGCACGATTTCGTCTAATTCCAGGGAAGCCCGAATGCGTCCGGCAATCCGGTTGAGCATGGCTTCTCGCTCCGCTTGAGCGCGATTGTTTTCGGAGCAATAAATTAGCCAAATTGCTGCTAGCATTGCCGGGACGAGCAGTCCGGCGACTCCGGATGTCAGCAAATTTAATGCTTGCAGTTGGGATTCAATATTTTCGCGGGGAATTACTAAAGCCATCGACCAGTTAACTTCCTTGAGGGGAGCGTAGCCTACATACACCCATTTTTTATCTATTTTTACCAGTTCGATGTTCCTCTGGCGGTCGATCATGTGCCGCGTAATTGTGGAGAGTGCGGGGTCTTGTGAATGTAAAAAGCTTGGGGCCAGCCGATCGATATTTCCGATTAAGTTATTGTTGGGATGAACAATTGGCACTCCTTGTGAATTGAGCGCAAAAGCATAACTGTCGGAACCGTACTGCAAGCTATTAGCCACAGATGCTACTTTATCTAATTTAATGCCGCCCGAGAGGACTCCAATTACTTGATTGGGATCGGGAGGCAAGGCCCAAATAGGAGCTGAAATGATGATCGTGGCAACTTTTGTACTGCGGCCGATCAGCGGATCGGAAACGTTGAGCTGCCCAGCCATTGCTTTTTGAAAGTGTTGGCGGTCTTTGCTGTTCGCGCGGTTGCCTAGAGTGTTGATGAATGACCCGTCGGGTTGAGTTAATGACAGGATTAAATACTCTTTTAACCTGTATATTTTTCCTTGCAACTGGGGCTCGACTAATTTCCAGTTGAGAGTGCTAACTGTAGGATCGTAAGCAATGGTTTCTATTTCTGCTTTGCGGCTGCTGAGCCAGCGGTCGATTTCGTCGGTGCCTTTTTCTAGTTTTAATAGTGCTATTTGCTTTAAATTGTCGAGGATTAGTCCGCGCACAAAAAAATAGCTGATGCAAGCAGTTGTGCTAATGGTTAAAGCCGTGGTGGCTAAAATTAGCAGGGTCAGCAAATGGCGACGCTGCCGTCTGTGCTGCCAAAGACTGTGCGCTTGCTGCCACCCTGATTGAGCAGAATTGCTGATGTTTTGCCAAAAGCGGCGCAGCTTTTTTGTTGGGTGCGGCGACGCAGACAGACATCCGGCTTGATTTACTGGGTTTTGCATCATCAAATGTTCCCTTTGAGTCAAATTGATCAAACGGTCTTCGTCCTTCGACCGAATTAATATCAGGCAAGTAGTGAGACCAGTTTAAGAAACGAATGCAACTGTAGCCAATATCCAAACCCTGTTAGTCAGCAGTCATTCCCAATTCTTTAATCTAAAATCTCCAATCTCAAATGGTATGACTTGCAGTCCTGACTGCAAACAATTCTTATTCGGTTCGCGCGATCACCTTCTATTGTGGCATCAATTTTATATTTCGACCTTCGGTTTACCACTTGAGGTTAGTTCTTTACGATATCTTTAATATCTATCTCGTTTGTATAACAAAATAATGCTAAATAACACAGAGAAAATACGGACTTTTTTAAATTAGCAATGTATTATAATGTATGGTCAAACCCTCTTGACAATTTTCCCAATTTGCGCTCGGGTTTTAAGGGGAAATTTTTTCGTCTAAGGCCTTTTTTGCCAAGCGGGTTGCATAAACGGTGAGGGCGATCGTGGCTAGCAAACCAATGCCGTAGAGAGCCCACTCAGCAGTAGTGCGCGATCGCCCTTGCGATCCGAGTGCAGCCAAACTCCCAGCCAGGGAACCGATATAAACATACATGACTGTTCCGGGAATCATGCCGATCCAAGATGCGAAAAAATAGTCTTTTAGAGATACCTGCGTGACTCCAAAAGCATAGTTAAGCAAATTAAACGGAAAAATGGGAGAAAGCCGGGTCAGCAGTACAATTTTCCATCCTTCAGAGGCAACTGCGGAGTCGATCGCCTTAAATTTTTGATTGCCCTCTATCTGTTTGGAAACCCAGTCGCGAGTTAAATACCTTCCTGTTAAAAAAGCGCAAGTTGCGCCTAAAACCGAGCCGATGGAAACACAAACCGAACCGCCAACGACTCCGAACAAAACGCCAGAACCGAGAGTCAGCAAAGAACCGGGGATAAATAGAACCGTTGCTACAATGTAAATTAGAATAAAAGCTGCCGGGCCCCAAGGGCCGAGACTAGCGATCGACTCCAGGGCATTTTTCAGAATTCCTTGGAAGTTAAAAAACTTGGTCGCAGCAATTAAAGCCACAGCTAAACCAATCCCTAAAATCAGCTTCCACCTGTTTGATGTTGGCGGATTTTCACCGGGCGATCGCGAATTATTCATTACCTAAACTCCCCTGTCTACATTGCATACACCGTAAGGTTGGCAGTTGCGCTTTAGCGCTGCAATACTCTGTAATAAAGCGCAACTTTTCCCTTAAATTAAATCAAAGTACCGCCGCAGCTAGAACCGCAACCTGCCGTACATCCATAACAATAAGCAGCAGTTTGCACCTCTTGAATCAAATCTAAACTCCCAGATTCGAGCAATTTAGCAGCAGTTATCTTTTCTCCGCTGCCCGTTTTCGCCGGCAGATTTTCCATCTGGTTAAAATCGCAGTCGTAGACATTGCCCAAATAGTCGATCGACAATTCGTTACGGCACATTAAATGTTCCAGAGTACCGGGATTAAAATTATCCTCCAAAAACCCGAGATAAGGCTTGTGCAGTTTCTTATGTTCCAAATGAAACTTAGTCCGCCCCACGGGCAAATTAGTAATCGCGAACAATTGATTAAAACAAATCCCAAAATGTTCGGCTAAATAAACCTTGTAATCTTGCTCTAACTTCCCTTGTTCCGGTGTTAGCGAAAATTTGTCTGTTGTCGGCACTTGTGGATTGTACACCAAATCTACCATTAAATTTGGGTTTTTCCCGTATCCCAACTGATTTAGCTTTTGCAGCCCCCGAATCGAACTGTCAAAAACACCGCTGCCGCGCATTTTGTCTACATTGTCAGCTTGGTAGCAGGGAAGCGACGCCACAATTCTGAGTTGGTGCTGCGCGCAATATTCGGGAATATCTTCAAAACCTTTTTCAAAGTAAATCGCCAAATTAGAACGAACAATTACCTCTTTACCTGCCGCCCTGGCAGCTTCCGCCAGCGGTTTAAAACCGTAAAGCATTTCGGGTGCACCGCCTGTGAGGTCAACAGTTTGAATTTGAGGAAAGCGGCGAATGATTTCAATTAATTGGTCGCAAATTTCCGGGGAAAGTTCTTCTGTTCGTTTCGGGCTAGCTTCTACGTGGCAGTGAGTGCAAGCCAGGTTGCAGCGTTTGCCGAGATTAATTTGTAAAACTGTAATCTGCTTTTTAGTTAAAGCTGAGTTAATTTTGTTTTTGAAAGGCGTGACTGCTGTCTGAATCATTTGCTCACCTTTTGGTCTGTGCTCGCAACGAATGTAGAGGCGTTCCGGCGGAACGCCTCTCATAATTTAGCACTAATTATGTGGATGCGACAGATCCAAATTTGAATCCTTCGCTACAAAGCTAATTGAAACTCACATCTTGCACTATTTTTAAGAACAGGCAAGATGCCTGTTCCACAAAGAGTGAATTTATTGTGGGGTGGGCATCCTGCCCGCCCGTAAACAGCTTATTGACAATACTACAACTCAGTTAAAACTGACATCTTGCACCATTCTCGCTTAACAGGCAAGATGCCTGTTCCACAGGAGAGCAATTTTCTTGTGGAACAGGCAAGATGCCTATTCATAAAAGGCTTATAGACAATACTGCAAGAGCTGAGTTAAAACCGACAAGGCAAGAATTATAATTTTGACACTCATCTTACTTTAGAGTGTCAACTAATGTTTCAACTCGTGCTTTAATTTCATCTCGAACGCGGTGAAAAGTTTCGATGGGTTGTCCGTCGGGGTCGTCTAGTTGCCAATCTTCAAACACTTCTCGCAATACCCACGCTTCGGGTAAATTCACGCCGCAGCCACACAGAGAAATTACCGCGTCGTAGTCTTCTGCATTGAATTCGTTTAATGGGTTGGATGTTTGATCTGTGATGTCGATGCCGATTTCTGACATGACTTGAATTGCTGTCGGATGAACTCTGCTTGATTCTAACCCGGAACTGGTGACTCCAATCTTGCCGGCTCCGATGGTTTTAGCGAATCCTTCTGCCATTTGCGATCGGCAGGAGTTTCTTTTGCAAACAAACATTACTTTTTTCATGAGTGTTGTTAGTGGTGATATCGATTCCGGTTGCACCGGAATCATTGTTGACTGTTGACTGTTGACTGTTGACTGTGAGTTAAAGAAATGAAAATTGCGCGAATTATTTGTTGGCAGCTTAATTCGACTTTACGCCCGACTCCGGAAGCACTGATTTGATATCATTCCGGCAGCAGGAAGGAATTGATATGATAGGAGTTTATATCGAGCTACGGCAATATTTGGCGGGGCGGGTTTATTTAAATTGTTAGTAGGAATTAAAGATTGTTTGTGAAAGCCGCCCCTACTTTTATTGCGGTTAATTTACTGGACTCGATCTGATTTTTTGGTGGCGCCTGACACAGATATATACGGCGATACTGATCTGATTAGATGCTTTTGCCTTAATTAACTTCAAGGGCGCGATTTGCTAGGGCGATCGCCTGTTTAGCGGCTTGTTCCTTGCGTTCGCTGTAGCGATCGGTCAAATAGTCGGTTTGCTCGCGCAACAGTAAGGTAAACTTGTACAGTTCCTCCATCACGTCGATCGCGCGATCGCGATAAGGCGAATCCTTCATCGTCCCATCTTCATTAAACTCCTGATAAGCCTTCGCAACCGAAGACTGATTCGGAATCGTAAACATCCGCATCCAGCGGCCCAAAATTCTCAAAGTATTGACAGCATTAAAAGACTGGGAACCGCCGCTGACTTGCATCACCGCCAAAGTTCGGCCTTGAGTTGGTCTGACAGCCCCAATGCTTAGAGGAATCCAGTCAATTTGATTTTTCATAATGCCAGTAATATTGCCGTGCATTTCTGGACTAGACCACACTTGACCCTCCGACCACAGGCTCAATTCCCGCAACTCTTGAACCTTCGCATGAGTATCGGGAACGCTGCCGTAAATCGGCAATTCTAGAGGATTAAAGAACCTAACCTCTGCACCGAAATCCTCAATAATTCTCGCCGATTCTTCCGCCAACAAGCGGCTGTAAGAACGCTCTCTTAACGAGCCGTATAAAAACAGAATTCTCGGTTTGTGCGTAAAATTTGCCATGATGCTTTTAATTAAAATCCCGAAATCCGTTAGACAGTTCTCGATAAACTGCGACTGCTAATTGTGCTCCCCAGATAGGAGCAACCCAGTAAACCCAATGGTGGTTCCAAATACCGCCAATTAAAGCCGGGCCGAGAGACCGTGCCGGATTCATGCTAGCTCCCGTAATCGGTCCCATAAATGCAGCTTCTAAGCCTACAGTTAACCCAATTGCTATCCCGGCAAAACCGATGTGAGCGCGTCTATCTAATCCCGAACCGAGGATTACAAACATTAAGATAAAAGTCAAAACAGTTTCTAAAATTAGAGACTGCAACCAGTTACCATTGAGAGGGATAGTTGCACCGAGATTTGCTACTTCTCCTAAAGTAATTAGCAGCACTTGAGAAGCTGCGATTGCACCCGCACACTGCCCTAAAACGTAAGGCAAAACTTTGTATTTTGGGAAAAAACCGCTCGCCCAAAATCCTAAAGTTACGGCCGGATTAAAGTGTGCACCGCTGATGTGTCCTAGGGCGTAAATCATGGCAGTTACTACTGCACCAAATACAAAACTGATGCCTAAATGAGTTACGGAACCAGCGCTAGTTTTGTTAACCATCACCGCACCGGTGCCTGCAAAAACCAAAATAAATGTACCTAGAAATTCCGCGATCGCCTCTCGCCTGCAATCTGGCCGAGCACAAGCTAACCTCTGAGCAGTTGCATCCATCGCTCTCAACTAATTGGTTCCATCCCATCATATCAATAAAATTTGATATGTCAATCCTCAAACAAGCCATATCAGTATCTGAGTGATTAAAAAATGTTGATGGGTTAACCCGCGTCGGAACAGGGGCGCGCCGGCAGGATCTGGCTGAAGCGGCGGTATTCGGCGAGGTACTGTTCGAGGGCGACAAATTGGGTCAAATTGAGGCTGTAGTAAATCCAGCGGCTTTCTTGGCGGCTGCGGACTAAAGCTGCATCCTTCAAGGCCTTGAGGTGAAAAGAGAGTTTAGACTGAGTGACGTTGAGTCGATCGCACAAATCGCACACGCACAACTCCTGTTCCCGCAGCAACTCCAAAATCTGAAGCCGCAAAGGATCGGAAAGTGCGTGAAAGCCAGCAGCAATCAATTTATCTGCAACAGGAGGCGCGATCGGAGAATTTTTAACCATAAATTACCCTTAAAATTTTATTCAAAAACTCCCGGCGCGATTTCTTGTTTTTACCGTTACATTTGATCGGGTTATCCTTTGATGACAATCCCAAATCAACTGCGAACTCTTTCACTTGTATAGCGATCCTAAATCATTTGTGAATTTCTTACTCCCTCCCCTTACTAAGGGGAGGGCTGGGGTGGGGTAAAAAATTTACGACTCCTGCAAGGATTGCTATAGGACAAACGATTAATTATTTACCGATGCAACGCCCAGTAAGCGCAGCCGCTGATTGCAGCAGCAATTGGCAAGGTCAACATCCATGATAGTAGAATCTGATAGAAAACGCGCACATTAGCTTTTTTTGAAATCAATCCTACACCAAAGATTGAACCTACCGAAACATGGGTAGTAGAAACAGGAAGTCCATAGCGACTGGCAGCAATAACTAAAAATCCCGTCACTAAGTTTGCCACCAGTCCTTGACCAGTATTCATTGCTGTAAGCTTTTTGCTCATTGTTTCGGCAACTTTTCGAGCATTCAACAAACCGCCGAGTGCCATTCCCAAAGCTACTGCTAAACTTCCCCACTGAACTGATATTGATTGACCGACTAACATGAGCGAAACAATTTTCGGAGTATCGTTCAATCCTCTGGCAAAACTTACGATTCCCGCACTCATAAAATGGCAAACATCCACTAACTTTTGGCTGGGAATTTGTAAGAAATTTCCCAGGTACCTTTGCGTGCATTTATCGAGAGAATCGACCGCGACATCAGCGGTGGTGATGCACTTCAGTATGTTAGTTGCATCCGGCTGGGGAATGGGAATAATCTGTTGAATTTGACCAGCGCAAATACACCATTCTTTCTGGATTCCTAAATAAACTCGCAGGTAGCGAGACAGCCCATAAATTAAAGCTGCTAATATAATCGCAATCATGGGACTCAGCAACAAAGGCATTAGAAAACTTTTCTGCAATGCTGTAAAATTAACTTGAGTACCAATTGCTACTAAACCTGCACCGACAAGAGCACCTGTAAGACCGTGAGTTGTGGAAATAGGGAATCCAGTTAAGGTAGCAAGAATAACGGTTAAACCCGCAGCGATCGCGACTGCCAAATGAAAATCTGGGGCATTGGCGATCTCGTCTGGAACTAGCCCTTTTCCCGAAAAGCTTTTTACCAGCGTTTCTGCTAAAAAAATAGAAAATACTGAACCTGCAAAAGTTGTAATCGTTGCCCAACCAATTGCTGTTTTATAGTTCGTCGTCTGGCTGCCAAACAGTGTCGCCACGCCTTTAAAATTATCATTAGCACCATTGCAGTATGCTAAAAAAAACGTGGCGAGAAATAGCCCAATAAGTAACATTCTATTAGCCAGACTAAGTGTGGTTTATTTGAAACAGTTTTTTGCCGGGGCCCCTACAGCACCGAATTTGATTGTAGAGACACAGTTGCCTCAAATAAAATAATAAAAATATTAAGATTTCGTTGGAAGGCGAGCGATCGCGTCTTAATTTCGCGCAACCTGGGAGCGAGATTGAACGATACTATAATTAAGGCTCGGCGATCGCGGACGGTACGCTCACCCCACCGATTCACTTAGGACTTTGTACCCTTGCCGGCACATCTGTCAGTCCCGCCTTCTGCATCAGCGAAATCACCCCTATAGATAGAATTCCCCCAATAATTGCCCCAACAACTACCAGGATGAGAAAGACTTTTTGCAGAGTTTTTTTAGTAGCTGGGTGGTACTGTCTCGGCAATTCTTGGCCTTGCTCGTCAACTTCTTGCTCCAGGGGGTCTAGCGGATTGGATGGATTTGAGTTAAAAGGATTGGGCGCTTGATTCATGGCTGGCTTTGGTTAAAGGAGATCAACAACTATTTTAACTTGCGATTTGCCGTCGCAGCTTAAATAATACATTCTCGTTTCACTCAAGACTCTATAAATTTTATTAAGATACCGAGAATTTTACCAACATTATTAATAAAATATTCGCTGGTGTCAATCTTGATCGCAATTCCTTCTAGTTTGAAAAATTTCCAAATACTTCCAGTGGTGATCACTCCATAAATTGTCTGAATGTCATTTTCTTGACGCTGGTTAAATATTTGTGCTGCGATCGTTTCTGCCATGCACTGTCCTAAGCCGGATTGGATGTTGTCATTTTTGGCTTCAACCAAGGCGATAACTGGGGATTCAATGACTAGCTGTTCCGGCGATCGGCTAATTAGAAAATCGCAATAACCGCTCAAACCCCTAGCAGCGTCTACATTGAATTCTCGACCGGAAAATAAACTCATCCGTTCCGGTAGCAGTTTTTTTATTTCAACTAATATCGGCGCCACAATTAGCTCAGAGCGAGCTTTTTCGGAATTAATTTCTAGTGCTAAAGGCAGATTGAATTGCAAAGTTTCTTGCAAAAAACTGCTGGGTTCTATTTCGGGAATGTCAGCAAACAAGCCCATCTTGCTCGAAAAGGTGATGCCGAAAGTTGCCTTAATTTGTTCTATGCTAAATTGACTGTAGGGCATTTAACTCCCTCTCCCGAAAATTTAAGTGTTTTTAAGAAGCTAACATTATATCACTTAAGGCGCTAAAATTTGAAGCGGGGGTATTTATATACTTGCCTGCTTGTCCAATGCTTTCTGTGGAAGATAACTACTATGACGTTACGCGAACTTCAAGACAGAGCACTGAGGTTGTCTGCCGAGGAGCGATGGCAGTTGATCGATGCCTTGATGCGATCGCTCCAACCGAAACCCCGATCGAAGCTGAAACCGAAGGGTTTAGCCGCGAGTTTAATTGGCATTGCGAAAACGGACGCGCCACCACCTACAGATGCAGAAGTAAAGGCAATGTTGGATGAGCGGTTAGTGCAAAAGTATCTGTGATGAAAGTTTTATTTGATAGCAATGTTTTACTGGATGCAATGCTTGCACGGGAACCTTTCGTAGCGGATGCTGCTTTTTTACTGAATGCAGTTGAATCTGGGCGAGTTGAAGGGTTTATGTCGGCGACAACGGTTACAGATGTGCATTATTTGGTTGGACGACAAACCAAGAGTTCTGAAGCTGCGATTGCCGCCGTAACTCGGCTTTTGGCATTGATGGAAATTTGTGCGGTGGATAGAGAGATTCTGGAACAAGCGATCGTGCTGGGATTGCCGGATTTTGAAGATGCGGTACAAATAGCGTGTGCGATCGAGTTAGAGTTAGAGGCGATCGTTACTCGGGATGTGAATGGATTCGCAGGGTCGCCGATTCCCGTTTTGTCACCTCAAGAACTGAGAAATCGGTTGCTCTAGCAGAGGGCTGAATAAATTAGGCGATCGGTGTTTCATCCCCGGCTTCAAAGCGCGGAAATGAAACACTTACAAAATAAGGTAGAAAATATCTGTTATCCTTCTGCTTTTGACAGGCGATCGAGAGAAATTGTTGCCGCTTGAGATACTTGAGAATTGCTGTCTTTTTCTAAGTATTTTAAAGCCGAAACGCTCTTAACACTCGGCAAATTGCCCAAAGCTTCAGCCAGCCTCTGGCGGATCAGCCAATCTTCCGACTGAGCAAAATTGAGGATGCGATCGATCGCCCCAATTTCCTTAATTTCCCCCAAAGCCGAAATTGCCGCCTGCTGGATCACCACTTGCTCGCTTTCGAGAGCTTTTAGCAGCACGTCGCGAGCCCGGGGATCTTTGAGATTCCCCAGAGAAACAGCAGCACTGAAGCGCACCAGCCATTGAGTATCTTCGTAAAAAGCCCGCACCAAAGCCTCAAAAGCTCTGATATCTTCCAGATAGCCCAAAGCACCTGCAGCGTCAGCGCGAATGCCGTAATCAGGGTCTGTTTCTAGCAATTTGACTAGAATGGGATAGCACTCTGCTGTCGGTTTGACCCCAAGAGCAAACACAGCCATCGAGCGCACCTGCAAACTTTCGTCGTTCAACACCTTTTTAATCAAAGGCACCGCAATAGCTGCAGGCACGTTCCGCAAGTTTGCCAAAGCCACCATTCGATCGGCTGAATTTTCGCTTTCTAACTTGGCGGCAATCTGCTCTAAGCTTAAAGTTGTCATTATGGATAAATCTTGTAGTAAAACTTTACATTCGGCTTATTTTGATTATAGGGGAGTCTCAGGAGAAAAGCAGGCAGTAAAAACCGCCCTGCGTATTTGAGCAAGCGTGAGATTGCGAATGAGTGACACCATTAATCTAAAGCTGAGATTGCGTAGAAAAAATCAATTAGAAGTCTATTATTTAAATCCCAAGCACAGGCGAGGTGTTTGTGCCGTTCCCCAAGGCTTTGCCCCATAGTTAGCCGCCCTCTGACAACCTGCAATCAACTATGCCCTTTTACCACCCGCCCTTTTACTCGTCAGCCTTAGAACAAGCGATCGATCGCTACCCCCTCACTGCCGGACCAGAAACTTCCTTAGCAGTGGCGATCGCCCTGATGAGTCAGTTGCAAAACAGTTGTCCCCTAGTCAAAATACCTTTACCCTCAGACCGGGGGCCGATGAACGAAGCGTCCGCGCCGGAAAAGGTGCGGGCCCACTGCGTGCTCGTCGTGCAGAACCAGCAGACTATTACCACAGGCAACTTCTCCAACAACCCCAGAGAAGGCTTGTTAATCGGCATATTAACTCCCGCCGACCTTGTGAGGCTGATAGCTTCTGGCAAAATAGACACTCAGCAAAAAGTAGCCCTGCACAAAATACCAATTTCCGAAGTGATGTCCCCGGTGCCGGTCTCCCTGACAGAATCCGATGACCAAGACGTGTTTACCGCTTTATCCTTATTTCGCCAGCACCGGATTCGCTATTTGCCGATCGTCAATCAATTGGGCCACTTGGTAGGAGTGCTGACGCGGGAAAGAATTCGCCAAGTATTGCAGCCTTCAAACATTCTCAAATTGCGGCGGGTAGCAGAATTGATGACTACGCCAATTACAGCGCCCCACACCGCCTCGCTGCAGAGCATAACCGAACTGATGTCAGAGCATCAAGTCAGTTGCGTAGTCATTACAAAAAACAAAGAATTAACAATGGAGAAGCCCAAAGATGACTATACCTCCATTTTTCACTATTCCTTTCACCAACCCCTGGGAATTGTTACCGAATACGACATCGTGCAGGCACAATTTCTCGAGATAAAATTCGAGCAAACCCCAGCTCAAAAAGTCATGAGAACTCCCCTGCAATTTCTGCAACCTTCCGATTCCCTGTGGACGGCGCACAAAGAAATGCAGCAGCAACAAGTGCAGCGGTTGGTCGTGTGTGGGGGGCGCGGAGAACTGTTGGGAATTATTACTCAGACCAGCTTGCTCAGAGTCCTCGATCCCACCGAAATGTACCGAGTTGTCAAACAGTTGCAGCAGTCGGTTTATCAACTGCAAGCCGAAAAAGTGGAACTGCTGCAAAACCGCAACGCCAAACTGGAACAGCAGGTGCGGGAACGGACTGCAAAACTCCACGAACAATTGCAGCGCGATCGGCTGTTAACTCACCTTTCCTTGCGGATTCACCAATCCTTAAACCTCGAAGAAATTCTCCACGCCAGCGTCGATGAAGTTCGCCAAGTTTTGCAAGCTGACCGAGTAGCAATCCTGCATTTAGAGTCGAGCAATTCCGGCATTGTAGTAGCCGAATCCGTTGCCGAAAATTGGCCTTCAATCTTGGGAGAAATCATGCCAGATAATATTTGGCAAGAATCTGCTTCGGTGATCGAACAGGAAATTTATGCCGTCCCCGACATCTACCAAGCCGGTTTGAGCGCCGAAAAATATGCGCGGTTTCAGCAAGCGCAAATCAAAGCTTATTTGATTGTACCTATTTTGCAAGACGGCAATTTGTGGGGGATGATGTGCGTCCATCAGTGTTCCCAATCCCGGCAGTGGCAGCCTTCGGAAGTGGATTTGCTGCTGCAACTGGCAACTCAAATCGCGATCGCCATTCAGCAAGCCCAACTCTATCAGCAAGTGCAAAATCTCAACACCGATCTCGAACGCCAAGTCCAAGAACGCACCGCCGAATTGCAGCAAAAAGTTCACGAACTCCAGCATTTAAACGTCCTAAAGGATGAATTTCTCAGTACAGTTTCTCACGAACTGCGGACGCCTTTAGCTAATATAAAAATGGCTATTCATATGCTGAGAATTTCTCCCACGCCAGACCGGCGCCAGATTTATCTAGAAATTTTAGAAACAGAATGTACTAGAGAAACAGATTTGATTAATGCTTTACTAGATTTGCAGCGGCTCGAAGCCGCAACTTGCCCGATCGACCTCGAACCAGTAAACTTAGAAGTCTGGCTGCCTACTATTATCGACCCGTTTTACACCCGGGCCCAGGACCGCCACCAGCATTTGCAAGTAGAGTGCGATTGCCACCTCCCCACGATTAGTTCCAACCGCGCTAGTTTGGGACGAATTTTAGCAGAGCTCCTCAACAATGCCTGCAAATATACTGCCAATGACGGCGAAATTTATCTGAAAGTTGAGTGCAAAAAGGGAGACTGGGAACAAGGAGGACAAAGGAAAAATTCGCGACAAGCAAGTGCTATGGCTTCAGAAATCCAATTTAAACTCAGCAATCAATCCTCCATTTCCATAGAGGAATTGCCTCGAATTTTTGAGAAATTTTATCGAGTTCCCAACGCCGATCCTTGGAAACAAGGAGGTACAGGTTTGGGTTTAGCTTTGGTTCAAAAACTTGTCGAACAGTTGCAGGGAAAAATTGAGGTTGAAAGCAGCCATGGCTGGACTAATTTTACCGTCACATTTCCTACCAAGCCGGATGGAAATTAGTCCGCCATCAGTCGATTTTAGATTTTAGATGTTAGACGGGGGCGTAAAACGTTCGACGAGGGCGACCGTCGAACGATTTTAGATTTTAGATTTACTCCACAGATGAATCTGGGACCTGGAACAAGAGTCTAAAATTTTGCGGGATCCATGACTCCTGGCGGAGGCTTGTATCCATCGTGGGGTGGGGTCATCTTTTTTGGCTCTCACTCTTTTTTGGGAGCTAGGTTGGGGAGGCCAGACGGTGCTGGTGAAAAATTTAAATATTCATTTTTCTCTTCAACAACTGATGATTTAGATGCTTGATACCTCCTGCGTTTGGTGGCATGATTCGCAACTGTGCCCAAGCAGGGTATGCCAAAATTTTCTAATTGACTGAAAACTTTTTGGACTACAGAAAAGTTGACCTGGCGAATTGCTACAACCATCAGTATGCCATCTGTGCGCGCCGCTAAAAAATTCGCATCTTTACTATCAACGAGCGGCGGCGTATCGTAGATAACTAAGTCAAATGTTGCCTGAAGTTCTTCCATTAAATACTGCATCTGAGATGAGGCAAGCCGTCTGGCAGTACCGGGAATAGGGAGACCGGCAGTTAATACAAAAAGATTATCTGCTAGATGCGATCGCTGGATAATTTCATTTGGTTGGTTTTGATCGTCTAGCAAGTTGCTCAACCCCTTGACATTAGGCAGTTCCAACAGCAAGTGCAGGCTGGGCGAATGCAAATTCGCGTCTACTAACAGCACTCGCTGACCCGCCAGCGCTGCGACGTGAGCTAAGTTTAAAGCAACGGTAGATTTGCCTTCGCCAACTGTAGCCGAACCAACTGCCAAAGAGCTAATCGTTCGATTTGAAGAAAGAAAGCGGATATTAGTATAAAGAGAGTCAAAAGCTTCTATAAATTCCGAAGCATTTTTCTTATTACGCTCTTTTCCTTCAAGATAAGCATAGGCATTAGCAATAGAAGGCGGAAATCTTTTAGCATTTTTGTCAAGAGGAATTTCTCCCAATAAAGGCGCATCAACCGCATCTTTAACGTCATCAGCACAGTAGAAAATATTTTGCAACTTTTCAATGAGGATAGCCGAGCCCAGACCCAAAACTAGCGCCCCAACAATTGCGATCAGGAATTTGTTTTTATTGTTCGATGCAAGTGGAATCGGTTTGCCCTTAGGATCTCGCGGTATCTGTGGTTCAGAAACGATTTCCCAAGGTACTTGGCTTTGAGCTGCTTGGACGCGCAGAGTTTCCCGCTGACTTAAAAGTTGATCCCGGGTGCGGGCGGCGATGTCTAATTGCTGTTGCAGTTCGTTGTAGCGGCGGGCTATACTGGGAAATTCTCTGGCTTGTAGGCTCAAATTATTTTTAGTTTGGGCGAGCGCCTGACTGCGAGCTTCTAAGACTTGAAGTTGGTTGGCAGTATCAACCAATTGTTTAATCAAGCCTATGCGAATCGAGTTTTGAAAATTCTGAACTTTAGAATTGGCTGCCGTGCCTACTAAATTTTGCCCCAAAATTCGCTGCGTTTGCTGGTTGAGCAAAGCTACTAAATTGGCCCGCTTGCGCTGTAAAGCTTCCACTATAGGGTTAGCAGATTTAAAACGAGCTGTTTCTACAGCAATCTGACCTTCTACTTCCTTAACCTTGGTCAGCAAGTCTTTATATTGAGGTTCTTCACTTAAAGCTGAAGCGGCAATAGCTTCATCTGGTGTCAAATCTAATTGTTTTTGCAAGTTAGCGTACAGCGTTTTCTGTTCTTGCAGCAGCCTTTGAGTTTCTAACTCCAAAGTTTCTAGGGTGCGAACTTGCAGGAGCAGTTGCGCGCCTTGTTCTTTAGGATCTGTAATCTTTTGCTGCTGCTGTATTATCTGTAACTGCGACTTCAGGTCATTTACGCGCTTATTGAGTCCCGGAAGCTGGTCTTCAATAAAATTAACACCTTCACCAATGCGAGTCTTGCGTTCGTCAAGACTGTACTTTAAATATTTCTTTTTAGTTTCTTGTAAAATAAACTCAACTAATTCAGGATCCTGCCCGATGAAGCGAACTTCCAAAATTTTAGTTATCGTCAAATCATTTTCTCCGACGCGCAAAACGACTAATCCTTGTTTAATAATTTCCTTATTAACTTGTGGATATCGTTTTTGGACTTGTTTAGCAATAGCCGACAGCATCTGAGGACTCTGGAGAATTTCAAGTTGAGTTGGGTAGTCCAAACTAAAAAAATCTCGACTAGGGACTGCCTCCCCCTGGCCGCGATTGGCGAGGGCAGCGGGGTCAGCAATTCTTGCCTCCGTTGTCACGGGTTCCACTAGCATCCGAAAATCGGCTTGATATGTTTTCTTGCCTCCCTTGATCTGATAATGAGTTGCAGCGGCTATTAGACCCATAATCCCAATAATGATTAGGGCTTTTCGCTGAAGTGTCCTCAACAAGGGCTTTAGATTCAATGCTTTCTGAGGCTGCGCGCTTAACTCTTCTCCCTCGTCAACGGAAAATTGCTGCACCTGTCGGCTCTGGTTGCTAATGGGTACGATATGAGCATCCTGTTCTCTTTCCATGTTGACCTCTTTGAGATTTTGTTGGTAAAATCAGCTTTGTTCTGCGAGCCTTCTGCTTAATACTTTGAGCATTGGCTTAAGGATATCACAGGAGATTCTTGGTTAGCCGAGCCGACTTCCTTCTAATAGTTCTCACTAATTTCACATAGTATACAAAAATAACTAAATCCCTATGCTGTGCCGGCTGCAAAAGTTTTTTTACAACTCCTTGAGAGTTGTATCCGACTGCATTTCGGTCTGCTGCGTTGTGCTTGTATTTAGGGTTTCCGGGTGGCGAAGCAAACTTTTTCGGGTCTCGCTCAGCTTCGCGGCAGGGGGCGCAATAACTTTACCAAATTTTTACAATTGACTGTAACACCTCAGCCGCCGCTTGGGCGGGTATTGCCTTGTCATCTATGACATTTTTCTGTTCGCCTGCCGCGGCTGCTGCACCTGTTAACTTACCCGCTAACTGACCAGCTAAAAAGTTTTCCTTTTTTCATGTAGATATAATTAGCAGCATTCAGCCGATTTTTGGAACGGCAACTAATCGAATCAATTTCCGATGAAAATCTGTCTCTTCTTTTAATTATAAACTTTTTGATGATCTGAATGACTGCTTAAGTCTATATAATTAATTATGGCTCCCATTCTATCACAAACTTCTCTCAAAAGTGAGGCACAGACATAAAATTTAATAATTTGTGTTCTCAAACTCGATCGACATCTCGAAAAACTCAAGCCTTCTGGCTCTTTCTACTGTTCGGGATGGTGCGGAGCAATATTATGTTTTTTCGTAGAAAAACCAGGTTTCTGGGTTCCTGGGTTATTACTAAAACTATCGCTTTTATAGCAGAAGGAAGAAGGAAGTTCGGCAACGGATTCGCTTTCTGAGGATTTAACGGATGTAACGGCTGGATGTTGAAGAAAGAAGCGAGAAGGAATAAAAGCAAGGATTTGAGCAATTAAAAACGTCCTCACCGTCGGGCGCGGTTCCTCGATTCGCTATCCGAGCAAGCTATAGCAATCCTTTCGGGAAACGCGCCACGGTTTTTGTTATTTTAAGGAACTGATGAAAAAGGCAGATGACAAATCCGTAAAAGAAGAGAAGAGAAGAGAGGAAAAGAGAAAGAGTTCGCCAGTTTTTGTTATTTTAAGGAACTGATGAAAAAGGCAGATGACAAATCCGTAAAAGAAGAGAAGAGAAGAGAGGAAAAGAGAAAGAGTTCGCCAGTAATGGAAGGATTGCTATAGATGCCAGGATTAGCTGTTTGTAGTTGTTAGTTTGGGATTTTACTAATTACCCATTACTGGTTAAACCTTACTGATTCTCTGCTTTTTTTTCTCGAAGTCTCAACAAAATTTCTGCATGAACTTCGCGACTAATGGGATAAAAATATGTGAGAATCATGCCAGCAATTAAAGCAATTGTCGGCAGCGGCCCGATCGCAACTCGAATCGCCAACAGTGCAGAATCAGGCTGTACTGGCGCAGCCTGTCCCTGAATTGTGGCGAGAAATCCAGCTCTTTCTAATGCTTGTCCTACTAACCACAAGCCGAGCGCCAAACCAATTTTTTGCAACAACACCATAAACGAATAGAACACGCCTTCGCGTCTTTCTCCTGTTTGAAGCTCATCGAGTTCAATGACATCCGGTATCATCGACCAAGGTATAAGATAAGCAGTGGAAACTCCCACACCTGCCATAACTGCTAGCAGGTACATCTGGACTACTTGTCCTGGTTGCAGGAAAAATAGTCCGGCTTGTGCGATAATCCACAAACTCATGCCCATAAAATAAACTGCTTTTTTGCCATATCGCTCGCTGACTTTACTCCAAACAGATAACATGGCGAGTGCAGTGCCTTGAACTGCGATCGCAGTTTGGGTAAAAGTTGCTGACGGCAGTTTCATCCAGTCGATTACAAAGTAGGGCAAAATAGAAGCAGTTAATTGCACTCCCAGCCAAGAACAGAGATAAATTCCAATTACGTACAAAAAAGGGCGATTGTTAAATGCAATCCGCAACTGTTCTCCCATCGGCAAGGATGTTGAATCGTCTGCTACTGGGTTTTCTGACAATTGAGAGAGTACGTGTTCGCGGGTTCCCAAAAAGCACCAGTACAAAGGCAATACTGAGATTACTGCACATAGTGCGCCTAAGATTAAGTATTTTTGGGTGTCATCTTTAACTATTGCAAAGATAATTTGCGCTAGAATTAGTGACAAAATGCTGCCGCCGATCGAGAAAGAAAACCGGAAACTGTTAAGGCTAGTGCGTTCGTTGTAGTCTTGGGTTATTTCTGGGGTGAGGGCGGTGTAAGGCAGGTTGACGGCGGTGTAGGCCGTGTTAAACAAAATGGCGATCGCCACATAGTACCAAAATAGTATCGTTGGATCTTTGCTGGGAACAATCCACTGCAAAAAGAAGAAGATGCCGAAAGGAATTGCCCCGTAAACGATCCAAGGATATCGGCGCCCCCAGCGGTGAGATGTGCGATCGCTCAAAACCCCCACAATCGGGTCATTTATGGCGTCCCAAACCTTGCCGATCAGCAAAATGTTGCTAGCAGTACCCGCAGCCAAACCGGCGACGTTGGTAAAGAAATACAGCAGGAAAAATACCAAAACATTCGCAGTAATTGCGGGGCCGAGGTCGCCGGCACCGTAAGCTAATTTTGTTGAAAAACTGAGTTTTTTTGTTTCGGGGTTGTCGGCGGCTGGTTGAGGCCCGGAAGTGTTGCTCATAAACTTTAATTTCGGGATTTTTTGGCAGTCACAGTCTTTCCAGTAGGAGTATAACTCGCACTACGCTCTAATACTAAGTTTTTTGTGGGGTTCGGGACTAGCCTGAAGATTCGGTAATTGATAATTGGGTAATTGGTAATTGATAGGTTGGTGAGGGCGGGTTTACAAGATTATTGGTCTGAGGCAATTATTGTTGGTAAAACCTGCCCCTACTTAAGGAAACAGTTGCGAAATCTTAACTTCTATTTCGGGAAATGCCAGCATTGACAAAACATCATTTTCATTAAATACTGTTTCTTGTCGGTAGTTTGTCTCGCCCGGTTCGCGAAAAACATAAACTTGCGGCGTGTTAACATCAAGTATCCAATAATCAGTAATTCCCGCCTTAGCATACGCCGGTGCTTTCCGCCTGCGGTCTGTTTCTAAAGTCGTGTCAGCTATTTCTATTAATAAGAAAATATGGTCGGGTGCGGGATGAAAATCTTGGTACAGCCGAGGGTCGATTTGCACTACAGCAATATCCGGTTCTGGTTCTGAATTATAACTTAGAGCGATCGGGTCTTGAATGCGAATTAAAGCAAGTCCTGCCAGCAGACTTCTTAGATAGTCTGCTGCACAGAGATTAGTTGCTGCGTGGGGAGGATTTTTTGCACTCATTGAAATAATTTGCCCGTCAATTAATTCGACTCGTTCATCGGGATTGAGAATGCCAGTTTCGGTCATGCGGCGGTATTCGTCTACAGTCCACAAGCGTAAATCTGTTACAGTCATGACACAATTTCCTTTGGCGATATTATCTATTATCCTAAAGGCAGAAACCGGGTTTTTTATCAAAATACTGGATTAGAGACTTTAACACTGGTAAAAAACCCGGTTTTTTTGGTAGAGTCCCGGACTACTTTAAATCCCAAATCCCCAATCTAAAATCTAAAATCTAAAATCTAAAATTGCTATGTCAGCAATCTAGATTTTGCTGTAATTGCTCCCACACACCACAAAATAGCATTGACAATCTCCGAACGCTGGATGTCCTCTTCAGCTAAAAAACTCGCAAACTCTTCATCAATATTCAGGTTGTCTGCCAAAGCATAAAGCACTTGCTTGTACTCTGTAGGCATCGGTGTTAAGGTGGCTGTAACTAAATTTAACAGCGCGTTCAAACAGTTAAGCATAGTCCCTGATTCGTCAATATCTTCTGCATCGAGCAAGTACAGCGTTTCTGCAATGTCACAAATAGCGTCTATTTGTGTGGGTGGCTTTCCCTGTTTTCTGACATCAATATTGCACAATTGGAGAGCGTTAATCGCTAGTTCTGGACGGGTAAAAAATACAAGTTGACCGCCGGCTACTAAAGGCGGCTCTTGTTCTCCATAGACAATTAGAGTATATAGATTTGGTATTTCGGTGTCGGGGTCGATGCGGAAACCGAACAGCCACAGCAATTTTTCTGTATTTAGGTTTGCTGTTTGCAGTGTTGTTGGGAATTTTTTTTGTTCTGACATGAATTTTTAATCCTTATAAAATTTATGCTCTTAAATCCGGTTTCTAAGGAAAATCTGGGTTTTAATGAGAAATCTATAAATAAACCGGGTTGATCAAGGCTAGAATGGGTAATTTTTGTTTATAAATTTTGCTGGATTATGTCGCAGCACTCAGCGACGGTTGCTCTTTTGTCCATTGCGGCGACTAGGGCTTCGTAAGCTGATTTGTGGCTTTCTATCAGGTTTTTGGCTCGCAGCGAACCCCAGTTTTGTTTGAGTTGAATTTCGGGACTGGGACGGCGCAGTTGTGTTAAAATTGCACTAATTTTTGTACGGTCTTCTGCTCCTCCTTGTGCGCTGCCGTAAACAAATTTTTCGGCGACTATTCCGGCCATCCACACTGTGCAGTATTGGTCTAAAAGTTGGGCGGAAAGAGTGCCGCTTTGGAGTTGAGATGCTAATTGTTCGTCTTCAAATCGGACGCCGCCTTGGGCTGTTTGGCCTTGTTTAAATGCTTCCCAAGCGTTGAGGGCGTAGCTGGTTATGGGAATTCCTAATAGGTGGGCAACTAGGAAGTGTCCGGCTTCGTGGTGAAGGATACGATCGCGCTTTTGTTTGGAAGTTCCCCCCAGCCAATCTAATAAAATTGTACCGCCTTGACCTTGCCACTGGAAACTGTCTAGGGTGGCTAGCCCCAACAGGCAAAAAGTGGCGATCGCAGGTACGGCTTCTGGCAAGTTGAATAGGGGGCCCAACAATATTGAAACGGTGATGGCAAAGATAGAAATAGCGATAATATTCAAAGAAGTGTCTTTCATAACTGGGAATTGGTAATGGGGAATTGGTAATGGGGAATTGGTAATGGGGAATTGGTTTTAGAGGTAAACTCAGGTACGATCGCGCGATCGGTTTGGCAGCGTCGGGTCGATCGGAGCGCCCGGGACTTCCGACAAAAACTCTATCTTCCAGTTTGACTGAAAATTGCCGCTGCGAAGCCATCGATATTAAAAAGATATTAAAATAAGTCAAAGTCAAATAAAAGTGTTAGTGGAATCCTTCATGTCAGTTTTGGCAGCGATCGCAGTTTTAGGTATCTTGATTGTCGTTCACGAACTCGGCCACTTCCTGGCGGCGAGACTTCAACACATCCACGTCAACCGCTTCTCTATCGGTTTCGGGCCCATCCTCTGGAAGTACCAAGGCCCGGAAACTGAATACGCCCTCCGCGCCTTTCCCCTGGGAGGTTTCGTGGGTTTCCCGGACGACGATCCAGACAGTACAATTCCCCCAAATGACCCGAATTTGCTCAAAAATCGCCCCGTGCTCGATCGGGCGATCGTCATTAGTGCAGGGGTAATTGCCAATTTAATTTTTGCTTACTTCCTGTTGGTGGTGCAATTGGGTACTGTCGGCGCCGCAGAAATGAACTACCTACCGGGAGTTAAAGTCCCGGAAGTCGCAGCGGAAGTCAGTTCGGCGGCGAAACAAGCGGGAATTCGATCGGGCGACGTTGTTCTGTCTGTTGACGGCAAGGAATTGGGCGCTTCCCGCGAAGCAATCAAATTATTGGTGGCAGCAATCCAAGATCATCCCAACCAACCCCTAGCGTTGGAAATTCAGCGCCAAGAACAAAAATTTGTGGTGACAGTAACTCCTGAAGAGTCGCCCGACGGCAAAGGTCGCATTGGCGTGCAGCTAACTTCTAACGGCACTGTGGTGCGGCAGAGGGCCGGATTTGTAGAGGCGTTTAGCAAGGCCGCCAAAGAATTTGAGCGGATTGTGGTGCTGACGGTTCAAGGTTTCGGGCAGTTACTTAGCAATTTCAGCCAGACTGCCGACAAGTTGTCCGGGCCTGTGGCGATTGTGGCGATTGGTGCAGGGATTGCCAAATCGGATGCTGCGAGTTTGTTTCAGTATGCGGTGTTAATTAGCGTCAATTTGGCTGTGATTAATATCTTGCCTTTACCTGCTTTGGACGGCGGTCAGCTAGCTTTTCTGTTAATAGAAGGACTGCGGGGCAAGCCTCTGCCGAACCGCATTCAGGAAAATGTCATGCAGACTGGTTTGGTGTTGTTGCTGGGTTTGGGAATTTTCTTGATTATTCGCGATACAGCTAATTTGGCTGGGATAGATTTTCGATTTTTGATGCAATAGTAAATGAAGAAAGAGGGAAGAAGGAAGAAGGAAGAAGGAAGAAGGAAGAATTATGTCTAGTTTTCCGTTTTCCTATTTTTCCATCTTCTTTTTTTCCTACGCAAGCGAGGCAGAGCCTCTGGTTATGGGTTCCCCGGTCGTGCCTGGAAGTTAAAAACAAATAACAAATGACTAATGACTACTGACTAATGACTACTGACTAATGACTACTGACTAATGACTAAAAAGTTAAGTTTGAAACAACGATCGCTCGAAATTCTGATTCGCCTCAAACGCCTCTATCCAGAAGCTCCTTGCACTCTCAACTACGAAACTCCCGTGCAGTTACTGGTGGCGACGATTCTCTCGGCTCAGTGTACGGACGATCGAGTAAATCTGGTAACGCCGGCTTTGTTTGAGCGTTTTCCCGATGCGGTTGCTTTGGGAAATGCTGATTTAGAAGATCTCGAAAGTCTGGTGCGATCGACTGGTTTCTACCGCAATAAGTCTAAAAACATTAAAGGTGCTTGTCAGGCGATCGTCAATAAATTTAACAATCAAGTGCCGCAGCGGATGGAACTGCTACTAGAATTGCCCGGAGTTGCCCGAAAAACGGCTAATGTCGTTCTCGCTCACGCTTTTGGTATTAATATGGGCGTGACCGTAGACACTCACGTCAAACGTTTGAGTCAGCGGTTGGGATTGACCGAACATACCGATCCTACAAGGATCGAGCGGGATTTGATGGTATTGTTGCCGCAGCCGGATTGGGAAAATTGGTCGATTCGGTTGGTTTATCACGGCAGGGCGGTTTGTAATGCCAGAAATCCGGCTTGCAATATTTGCGAACTTGCAGATTTGTGCCCTTCTGCTAATAGTTAGGTGTTGCACCAAGGTTAAGTACAGGCAAGATGCCTGTCCCACAAAAATCTTGAGTTATTGCAGATTTGTACCCTTTTGCTAATAGTTAGGTGTTGCACCAATGGTAAGTACAGGCAAGATGCCTGTCCCACAAAAAAAGTTGAGTTATTGTGGAACAAGCATCTTGCCTGTTGCTAAAAAAGTTGAGTTATTGTGGAACAAGCATCTTGCCTGTTGCTAAAAAAGTTGAGTTATTGTGGAACAAGCATCTTGCCTGTTGCTAAAAAAGTTGAGTTATTGTGGAACAGGCATCTTGCCTGTTGCTAAAAAAGTTGAGTTATTGTGGAACAAGCATCTTGCCTGCTGCTAAAAATCTTGTTGACAAAAGAAATATTTAAAATTAAAGTTATCCAAAATGACAAAAATATAGTAAAATAGTAGATTGTGATTAATCTAAGGATATCAACAGATTATGGCTAAGAAGAGCATGGTCGAGCGCGAGAAAAAGCGCCAGAGACTCGTAGACAAGTACGCCGACAAGCGGGAAGACCTGAAAGACCAGTTTGACCAAGCTACCAATCAGATGGACAAAATGGCGATTCACCGCCAACTGCAACAGCTACCTCGCAGCAGTTCGCGGACTCGCTTGCGGAACCGCTGCTGGGCAACAGGACGCCCCAGAGGTGTCTATCGTGACTTCGGACTGTCTCGCAACGTGATGCGAGAAATGGCTCACGAAGGCCTTTTGCCCGGTGTTGTGAAGTCTAGCTGGTAGCACGAAGGAAGAAGGAAGAAGGAAGAAGGAAGAAGGAAGAAAAAAACTCACAATTAATGGGCAGGATTATGTTTGGGGTTGATTTTTGTTTCAGACTTATGAGTTAAATTTTCCTCCTTCTTGCTTCACTGGCCGCAGCATTTATCAATGCCGAGACTTTCGAGTAACAAGTCGCTGACGGCATTGGCGATCGCAAATTCGCCGTAGAAGCTTTTAGAAAAATCATAGGCCTGCATTTCGGTGACGATCGCAATTACGAGGCTGCCCACATCATTTTCGCCTTCCATACGCTGGCGGACATAGATTTGGGCAGCCCTTTTAGCTATTTGCTGGTTGGCTGCTTCTGGGATAAACTCGGAGTCTAGCCATGCCAGCAGCGTTTGTTGGAGCCATTGACCTTCTTGCTCAGGGTTTTTGGCGGGTGGTAAGGTAATAGGTTCGATGGTTTCAGACATGACTATTCCTAATTGCTAATGTTGACTTTGAAAAGTCAATTGACAAATGAGAACTGATAAATATATGCAATATGATATACCGACAATTATACAAGGATATGCGCAAGGCTACTTCTTGATGGCAAATGACGGGGAGGAGAGTTTGGGGTGGTATTCGAGCCGGCAGCGGGCGCTGATTCCTCTGGATGAAAGATTTACCTATCCGAAATCCCTGCGCCGCCAAATCAATCAAAATCGATTTTCGGTGGCTGTGAACCGCGATTTTGGGGCGGTGGTTGAGGGTTGTGCCGATCGCGAAACGACTTGGATTTCTAAGGAGCTCAAGAAGATTTACTGGGGTTTGTATGAGGCCGGTTGGGCTTACAGCTTCGAGACTTGGTGGGGCGACGAATTGGCGGGCGGTATTTTAGGATTGTCGATCGGCGGTGCGTTTATTGGGGAGTCGATGTTTTACCGAATTCCTGAAGGTTCTAAGGTGGCCATGGTGAAGTTGGTGGAGAGATTGCGCGATCGATCTTATCTGATGTTCGACGCTCAAATGAACAATCCGCACTTGGAAAGATTCGGAGCTTATACTGTTAAGGAAAAACTGTACAACACTCTTTTGCAAGAAGCTTTAAAGCGCCGCTGCTCGCTATTTTAAATATGTTCTGCGGGGTGAAACTGCAGATGATAGCGGGGACGATCGCACTTCTGAAATTGATTCTAATCTGATAACTCTCCAATTCCGCATCAAAACACTCTCAACAAGACGGAGGCAGAGCCGATCGGCTCTGCCACGCTGGAGCTTGCTAAAATCTCAAATCCCAAATCAAATCCCAAATCAAAAATCCAATCTAAAATCTAAAATCTAAAATCTAAAATCTAAAATCGATTGACGCCGGCCCCCATCTGCGGCTACGCTTTTAAGTGTAAGGTTGCTTTGCTTGTACAGGAGGCAGCCCGCGTCGCCCAAAAATCTAGTTGCACTGCCCAAAGCTGCGCCAACAGCAATGGACAGCATAACCGCCAAACTGACGCAACCAGTCTGGAGGCTAACAGAGTATCTTAACATTCTCTGTGGCCGCCCTGCTGTGTGTTGAAATGCGGGGCGGCTGGATTTTTGGGTTTTCTAGGAAAACCCAAAGTCAGGAGAACATAATATGTCACAGGAATTCGTGTCCGACGAAAACGAATTTGCTCGCCCAAATTCCGAACCCGCAGCGGTATCGGAACAGGATGTGGTGCTGCTAACGGTTGTGGGTTCGCCCCAGGGTGTCAGGGAAACGATTCTTACTTTGTACCGGCTGGGATTTGCTAAAGTCGGCGATTGGAGCCCCCTACAGCGCGCGGCAAATCCGAAGCAGGTGATGAGTGTGCTGATTCGCCGGAAAGTGCGATCGACTGACAGTAAGCCGCCGGGAAGGTAAGCTGCATAATAATGCGCTTTTTCACTCTCCGGCAGGGGTTTAAACTGCTGCCGGAGTGGGGGAAAGTGCATTAAGTTGATATTTATTGATCTTTATGGGCGATCGTCTCGCGTCCTTACCCGTACCTAAACTTTTTAGCTTCGCTATAATATTTTAAATATAAGCATACAAATCGAGCAAAAAGCAATGGTAGATCCAGTCAGCGCGGGTTTGGGTTTGGGTTGGTTACTGGTCGGCCCTATTTTGCAAGACTTGGCTAAAGCAGCTTTAGACGACTACGTTCAAGATTTTTTTAAAGACTGCATTAAAGATGTTGAAGGACTTGCTAAAAAGCCCTTCGCTCAAAATGCTGTTCGCGAAGCCATTAAATATTTCACTCAATGCTTCGAGCAGGAATTGCAGCGATCGCACTTAGATAAAAAACAGATCCAGCAATACTTGCAACCGTTACGCCAATTTATCAAACAACCTGATGTCAGGCAAGTTTTGGGAACTGCGTTTCAAGGCAGTTGTAAATATTTAGACAGTGGTATTTTAGCTCTGCAGTGGCAAAATTTGCGCTTGCAACATCCGGTGCGACAGCATTTTCCCACCTTCACTCGGATTGTACCTGCTAATTTTTTACAGGAGCAACCAGTTTCCTCGCTTCCCGATACGTTTAGTTGGGAAAAAGTCGCAAAAAAGTATCTGAAAAGGGTTAAATTAATTATCCAGCAAAATGCCGAACTACGACAAATTTTCAACACAAATCAATTGAAAAGTATGGAGCGCAGTCTCGCAACAATTGCTCCGATTCCGGCTGAATTTAACTTAGGAAGTTATCAAGAAGGACAGCGAGAACTCTATGAATATTCGTTGAATTTAGACAATTTAGATAAGAGGTCTGGAGAATACGAAGGAAAACTGACAATTAAAGAAATATTTATTCCCCCAAACGCGCGATCGTGTCAGGAATATTTGCCGAAAGATTATGAATTGCCCAAGGAGATTCAAAAGCGATTGCGGGAACAGGGGGACATAGCCTCCGAAGTAAGTCCAGAAGATTTTGAACGCTACCAAAAAGCTTACACTCAACAGCAAACTCGCTCAGTGCTCGATGTGATTGATGATGTCACTTACCGTTATCTAGTAATTCTAGGCGATCCGGGTTCTGGGAAATCTACGCTGTTAAAATATCTGGCGCTTCAGTGGGCAAAATTATCTGCCAATGACTTGTCATTGCACCCGATTCACTTACTAATTGAATTGCGGAAATACAAGCGCAGTCAAGATGAAAAAAAGTGCGATAATTTTCTAGAATTTATCGAGTGCGACTCTAGTCGGATCGACCATTTAGACAAAAATATCCTGCACGAATGGCTGCAAGCTGGCCGCGCTGTCGTCATGTTTGACGGGCTAGATGAAGTGTTCGAGTTGGAAAAACGCAATCGAATTGTTGACCAAATTCATAGCTTCACTCAAAAATATCCAACCGTGAAAACCATCGTCACTTCTCGCGTTATTGGCTACCAGCAGCAGCGCCTGAGAAATGCCGGATTTCATCACTTTATGCTGCAAGACTTTGAACCGGAACAGATTCAAGATTTTATCCAGAAGTGGCACGATTTGACATTGATAGATAGATTAAAAAAAGCTGCTCTTTTAGAACGCTTGCAGCAAGCGATTGCGACATCGAATTCAATTCGAGAATTAGCCGGAAATCCGCTGTTGCTGACAATGATGGCAATTCTCAATCGCAATCAGGAGTTACCGCGCTTTCGGGCGAAACTCTATGAAGAAGCATCAAAAGTGCTGTTGCATAAATGGGACTTTGAAGTGAAAGAAAAACTAAATAATGACAGAATTGACCCTTATATAATTGATGAACAAGTCAAACAAAGTATCTGCGGGCGAATCGCCTACACAATGCAGTCTAGTGGCAAACAATTAGGAAATATTATTAGTCGCGAGGATTTGCGACAAACTATTACTGATTCATTGAGCGGCTTGATGGGAACTGGGGCAACTGCCTGTGCTAAGTTGATGGTAGACCAACTGCGCGATCGCAATTTTATTTTGTGCTTCTTGGGTGGATACAATGAAGATTATTTTGCTTTTGTCCACCGCACGTTTTTGGAATATTTTTGTGCTTGGGAGTTTGTCCGGCAATTTGAGAAACAAAAAACGCTTGAGTTAGATGGTTTGATAGAAGTTTTTCGAGAGCATTGGCGAGATGAGTCTTGGCATGAAGTGTTGCGTTTAATGGCGGGAATGCTGGATGCTAATTTTACAGGTAAAATCCTAGAATACCTGATTGGTGAAAATGGGGAAGCAGAAAAGTGTAGCAATCTGTTTTTGGCGGCGCAGTGTATTTCTGAATTCAAGAATAGAAATGAGATTGCTGCTATTGCTAGGAAGTTGCGCGAGCGAGTCAAAGAGTTAACTCGATATAGCTATAAGCTTAATGTTAGGATTTTAAGCGATATAGAACACAATGGGTTAGTTAGAGAAATTCGCAGACAAGCAGTAGCAGCAGTTGCAGCAACTTGGAAAGATGACCCGGAAACCTTACCTTGGCTCAAACAACGCGCTCAATCAGACGATGATTCGGATGTGCGAGGTGCAGCAGTCCAAGAATTAGCACGGGGGTGGAAAGATGACCCGGAAACCTTACCTATCCTCAAACAACGCGCTCAATCAGACGATGATTCGGATGTGCGAGGTGCAGCAGTCCAAGAATTAGCACGGGGGTGGAAAGATGACCCGGAAACCTTACCTTGGCTCAAACAACGCGCTCAATCAGACGAGAATTCGGCTGTGCGAGGTGCAGCAGTCCAAGAATTAGCACGGGGGTGGAAAGATGACCCGGAAACCTTACCTATCCTCAAACAATGCGCTCAATCAGACGATCATTGGAATGTGCGAGGTGCAGCAGTCCAAGAATTAGCACGGGGGTGGAAAGATGACCCGGAAACCTTACCTATCCTCAAACAATGCGCTCAATCAGACGATCATTGGAATGTGCGAGGTGCAGCAGTCCAAGAATTAGCACGAGGGTGGAAAGATGACCCAGAAACCTTACTTATCCTCAAACAATGCGCTCAATCAGACGATCATTCGGCTGTGCGAGGTGCAGCAGTCCAAGAATTAGCACGGGGGTGGAAAGATGAGCCTGGAATATTTGAATTATTGTGCGATGTTGCTATCAATAACCCCTTTGAGCGCGAGTATTATTCGCAAGGCAACCCCCGGCAAGCAGCTCTTAAAGCTATGATTGAGCTATATCCCGATCGCCCTCAAAGTTTAGAAATCCTCCGCGATCGCGCACAGAACGATCGCGACCAAAAACTCCGCGAATTTGCCCAGAAAGAATTGGCAAAATTAGAACGCCAATGAGCGATATATTCGATCGCCGATCGCCATTTTTTCTAATTTCAGGAGTCGTTGCGTGGGGGCGAGTCCATGAGATTATTGGTTTTAAACATAGATAGTTGGTAAAACCCGCCCTACAAAATTATCAATTACCAATGATAAATTGCGGGTTGTACAATATCTATGTAGGGGCGGGTTTCACCCACAATAATTGCCTAAAACCCATAATCTGGTAAACCCGCCCCCACCCGATGAACTTCTCGGAGACAACCACAATGCAAGTCACAACCGAAGAAATTATTTATCCATGCAGCGACGGTCAACCGATGGCAGATAGCACAATTCAATACCAATTAATTGTCACAATCAAAGAAGGTTGCGAGTTGCTGTTGAAAGATGACCCAAACGTGTTTATAGCCGCCGATTTACTGTGGTATCCGGTTGAGGGTAGAACAGATATTTCTCAAGCGCCCGATGTAATGGTGGTATTTGGCAGGCCAAAGGGCGATAGATTGTCCTACCTACAATTTCGCGAAGATAATATTCCACCCCAAGTCGTCTTTGAGATTCGTTCCTACAAAGACAGCCAACTAAAAATGAACAAGAAATATTCATTTTACAATCGCTACGGAGTTGAGGAGTATTACCTTTATGACCCAGAACAAAATGAGTTGACAGGTTGGCAAAGAGTTGAAGGAATGTTAGAAGTAATTGAACCGATGGAGGGCTGGATAAGTCCAAGATTGGGAGTACGGTTTGAGTTAGGATCGGAAGGGTTAGAAATTTATCGACCTGATGGACAAAAGTTTCTTTCCTATTCCGAATTAGATGAACAGCGAGAATTAGAGCGACGACGCGCCGAACAACAATTTCAGCGCGCCGAACAACAATTTCAGCGCGCAGAAGAAGCCTCGCAGCGGGCAGAAGAAGCCTCGCAGCGTGCCGAACAAGAAGCTCAAAAAGCCGAACGTTTAGCCGCCAAACTGCGCGAATTGAACATCGATCCAGATAGCATCTAAGCTCGAACTAGGAGAATAAACCCGGTTTGTCAAAGAAATCGGGTTTCTGGCGATTGCAGTTATTTACTTTTTTCAGGGCGAACCGGGATATTTGGTCGATCGCCCCCCAGCTAAAATTACATATACTACAATATATAATACAGACATTTGAGCCAAAATCCTTGGAGCTCAGAAAAATCAGAATCGAAGCCCCTTGAATGTGTAAAAATACTGAAGCAAACATTACTAAAGCTTACACGGAGCAATTGTTGTGGATTCCAGATATAACCCCCAATCCATAGAACAAAAATGGCAGCAGACATGGGCTGAGCAAAACTTAGACCAGATGCCAGAAGAAACCCAAAAGCCTAAATTTTATGCCTTATCCATGTTCCCCTACCCGTCGGGAAACCTGCACATGGGGCACGTCCGCAACTACACAATCATTGATGTAATTGCCAGACTCAAGCGAATGCAAGGCTATCGCGTACTCAATCCGATGGGGTGGGACGCTTTTGGTTTGCCCGCAGAAAATGCCGCCATTGAGCGCGGAATTCCCCCGGCAAAATGGACCTATGAAAATATTGCCCAAATGAAAGGCTTATTTCGCAGTCTCGGCATTTCCTTTGATTGGACAAAAGAAGTTACAACTTGTTCTCCCGATTATTATCGGTGGACTCAATGGATTTTCTTGCAATTTTTAGAAGCAGGATTAGCTTATCAAAAAGAAGCGGCAGTTAATTGGGACCCCATCGACCAAACAGTCTTAGCAAACGAACAAGTAGATAACGAAGGACGTTCCTGGCGTTCCGGCGCCAAAGTCGAGCGCAAATTATTGCGGCAGTGGTTCCTCAAAATTACCGATTACGCCGAACAGTTATTAAACGACTTAGACAAATTGCCAGATTGGCCAGAAAGAGTCAAATTAATGCAAGCCAACTGGATCGGCAAATCAGTCGGCGCTTACTTAGAATTTCCGATTGTCGGAATGGATGAAAAAATCGCCGTTTTTACCACACGTCCCGATACAGTTTACGGCGTCAGTTACCTTGTTTTAGCGCCGGAACATCCACTAACTCAGCGCGTGACAACGGAAGACAGAAAAGCCGCCGTAGAAACCTTCATCAAAGAAGTCGCCGCCCAAAGCGAGATCGATCGCACAGCCGAAGACAAACCAAAGCGCGGCATCCCCACAGGCGGCAAAGCAATCAATCCTTTCAGCGGCGAAGAAATTCCCATTTGGATTGCCGATTATGTGCTGTACGAATACGGCACCGGCGCAGTCATGGGAGTACCCGCCCACGACACGCGAGATTTCAAATTTGCCAATCAATATCAACTGCCAATTAAAGTAGTAATTGTCGATGATGATGAGATGCCGCTGACGGAAGCTTACACCGAACCAGGAATTATGATTAATTCCCAAAGCTTCAACGGCATGGATTCAATTAAAGGCAAAGCAGCAATTATTAGAGCTGCCGAAGATGCAGGTTGTGGCAAAGCGCGAGTGCAATATCGCTTGAGAGATTGGCTAATTTCTAGACAGCGTTATTGGGGCGCTCCGATTCCCGTAATTCACTGTCCCACCTGCGGAACTGTTCCCGTACCCGCATCGGATTTGCCCGTATTGTTGCCGGAAAATGTGGAATTTACGGGCAAAGGTTCGCCCTTGGCAAAGATGGAAGAATGGGTAAACGTTCCTTGTCCGAGTTGCGGCACTGCGGCGAAGCGGGAAACAGACACGATGGATACTTTTATCGATTCTTCGTGGTATTTCTTGCGCTATCCCGATGCTCAAAATCAAGAGCAAATCTTCGATTCGGCGAAGACAAATGATTGGATGCCCGTAGACCAATATGTGGGCGGCATCGAACACGCAATCTTGCACTTGCTGTATTCGCGGTTCTTTACCAAGGTTTTGCGCGATCGGGGTTTGATCAATTGTGACGAACCATTTAAACGCCTGTTAACTCAAGGCATGGTGCAAGCAATGGCCTACAAAAATCCTGTTACTGGCAAATACTTTCCCCCAGCAGATATAGACCCCGCAAATCCCAAAGATCCTCAAACTGGCGAAGCTTTGCAAGTCTTCTACGAGAAGATGTCCAAATCAAAATACAATGGCGTTGACCCCTTGGAAGTTATGGGCAAATATGGGGTAGATACGGCGCGGATGTTTATTTTATTCAAAGCGCCGCCCGAGAAGGATTTGGAGTGGGAGGACGCTGATGTGGAAGGGCAATTTCGCTTTTTAAATCGCGTTTGGCGCCTGGTGACAGAGTTTGCTGCACCCCCCCCAGCCCCCCCTTACCAAGGGGGGGAGAAAGACGTGCTCAGCAAAGCTGAGAAGGATTTGCGACGGGCGATTCACACTGCAATTAAGGCAGTGAGCGAAGATTTGGAGGGCGATTATCAGCTCAATACTGCTGTTTCGGAAATGATGAAACTCAGCAATGCTTTGAATGATGCTAAATGTAAAGATTCGCCAGTTTATGCAGAAGGAATTAACACTTTGATTCGCTTGTTAGCGCCTTTTGCGCCGCATATTGCTGATGAATTGTGGCACAATACTGGTAACAGTGAATCGGTACACAGCCAAACTTGGCCGAGTGTGGATGCTTCTGCCTTAATTACCGATGAAATTACGCTGGTAATTCAAGTTATGGGCAAAACTCGCGGCACAATTCAAGTGCCTTCTGGTGCTGATAAAGCTGCTTTGGAAAAGTTTGCTCGCGAGTCGGAATTAGCCAAGCGTCACCTGGAAGGTAAGGAGATTAAAAAGGTAATTGTGGTGCCTGGAAAGTTGGTTAATTTCGTGGTAGCTGGATAAAGATGAGAAACCCGGTTTCTTCAATAAACCGGGTTTTTAATACTTGCAGTTAGAATTAGTCATGCCAAAAATGAGCAAGCTAAACAAGATAAAAAAAAGTTTTTTAAGAGGGCTATTGTGTTTAGGAAAACTTTGGGCGATCGCCTACATTGCTTCCTGTATACTCTTGTTTTTTCTGCAAACTCGTTTGATTTTTCAGCCAACACCTACAATCGCCAAAACACCGGATGCTTTTAACATCCCTTACCAAGAAGTTTGGTTGCCTGTTAAGGGTCGATCGCGCAAAATTGAAAAACTTCACGGTTGGTGGCTGCCCGCCGCCAATCGAAAATCATTAGGAACTTTATTGTACCTGCACGGCAGGGGTTTGAACATCGGTGCGAATATCAGTCAATCTTACCGCTTTCGGCAATTGGGTTTTTCTGTATTGCTGATTGATTACCGGGGTTACGGCCGCAGTCAAGGCAGTTTCCCGAAGGAATTACAAGTATATGAAGATGCTGAAGTTGCTTATAATTATTTAGTTAAGCAGCGGCAATTGTTACCTAGCCAAATTTTATTTTATGGTCATTCAATGGGAGGTGCTGTTGCTATTGAGTTAGCAATAAGGCATCCAGAAGCTGCTGGTTTGATTGTCCACAATTCCTTTACTTCTATGGTGGATATGGTGGAAAGTAATACTTATATGCGATTTTTTCCGGTGCGGTTGTTGCTGACGCAAAGGTTTGATTCTCTGGCTAAGGTTAAATCACTGCGAATGCCGATTTTGTTTGTTCACGGGATTGCAGATCGTTTTGTTCCTGCTACTATGAGCAAAAAGTTATATGCTAGTTCTCCTGAATATAAAAAACTTTTGCTAGTTCCTAATGCTAGGCACAATAATGGAGATGCTTTTTTTAATAGTCCCGAATATCGCCAAACTATTGTGGATTTTGCCGAAAAAGTAATTGATAGAAAAAAACTATGACTTACGCACTCCGCCTTCATAACCGGGTTTTTTAGAGAATCTGCTGATTATAACAAAGTATTTTTGTGAAAAACCCGGTTTCTGAGCACCGATGCGTAATATCATGTCCGGTTGAATAGTTATAATACTTTTGTCCCATCATGCCCGATGCCCGATGCCCGATGCCCGTATAGGATTTATAAGTAATTAACCGGACTTGATATAAGTCCTATTTAATTGTTAGTTTCAAAAAGCAATTGCACGATCGCTCCGCATTCCAATTTTAATACTGATTGAGCGCTGCCGCCATTAACGGCAATTTCTACCCAACCGTCAGAACCAGTTATGGCAATTAAATCGCCCGGTGCGGTGTCGCTGTAGGTTTTACCGCTGGGGATGCGAATTGCATCAGAACTCTTGCTAATTGTCAATGACCAATTGTTACCTATAATGCAATTATTTGGGATATTAGTAATTAGGTTGCCGAAGCGATCGACATATTGAATGCAGCCTGCTGCACCTGTGGCTGTAACGGCACAATTTGGTATCTCTAACTCTACTAAACTTGTAGGGTCGATCGTCTCTCCCAACTCTTCCAATGCCACCCCGTTGGCCAAGTGAGCGCCCGCAGCAGCGAAAATATCGCGACCGTGAAAAGTGCTGCTGGGTTGAGGTGTGCGCCAGTATTGAGAATTCGTGAGTTCGACAGAGGATCTCGCACTTTCCCGACTCAACACCCCGCTAAACAACCCGTTATCCGGCCCGACAAGAAAGCAATTAGCACATTTAATCGCAACCGGGCGTCTCTTGCTTCCCACCCCCGGATCGACGACAGCAACGTGTACGGTTTCCGGCGGAAAATAAGCAAAAGCAGTCATCAAACAAAACCTCGCCGCCGCAATATTTTGAGAGGGTATTTGGTGCGTAATGTCAATGACTTTTAACTGCGGGTTAATTTGGGCGATCGCACCTTTCATTACTCCTGCATAAACATCGCTTAATCCAAAATCCGTCAGTAGAGTTATAATTCTATTTTTAGACATATATCCAAAGGTAAGAATATGGTAGCGCAGTGGGAAAATTTTCTGCAAAACTTGGGAGAATGGCACGGTTCCTTCACTCAGCTATCAACGCGAGGAGAGGTACTTAAAGATACTCCTAGCATTATTTCTCTCGAAGGTTTCAATGACAACAAAACTGTGCGATTGAAACTGCGTCTGTTTTCCCCAAATCCTAGCGGTGTCGGCGAACCGGAAGTCAGCGAACTTGTTCGAGAATATCAAGCTTTGGGACGAGATATCCTATTTTTTGAGAATGGGGCTTTTTCTCAGGGTACTATTCAACTAGCGCCTTATTCTGAGTGCGGTGCCGAGTTTGGTTTTATCTACAATTATCGTCGGTTGCGCTTCCCTGTGACATACAATACCGACGGCAATTTATCAACACTTATTTTAATTCGGGAAAAGCAGCTTGATAAAAATGTCCCCGAACGTCCGCATTTAACTGTTGACGATTTGCTGGGAGAGTGGCAGGGCGAGGCCGTGACAATGTATCCAGATTGGCGTTCTCCTGACTTTTATTCTACCAAAATGCAATTGCATTTAGAAAGTAGCGATCGCCTAGTGTATAAAATTACTTTTGGCAGTAATGCTACCGTTATCAGTTCTAGCGCCAGGATTGACGGTTCAGTTCTGCACTTTAACGAAGGTGCTTCGCCCGTACAAGTTGTGCTCCTTCCTGACGGCGGTTCTTACACTTTACCTGTCAAGATTGAATTGAGAAAACCTATATTTTTCGAGGTCGGTTGGTTGGTAGAACCTGACTTGCGGTTTCGGATGATTCGCAGTTACAATGAGCGGGGTGAATGGGTAAGTTTGACTTTAGTTACTGAACGCAAAGTTAGTCATTAATCCCGATCAGTTGTTGATGATTAAGATTGAGTCTTTTGGGCGGGCTAGAAGCCCACCCCACAATAAACTTGATATATTGTGGAACGGGCGTCTTGCCCCTTCTAAAAATAGTACAGGATACCAGCACTACAAACATTTTTCAGATTTAGGAACCGGGCTTTGTTTCCTGGGTTTGCGATTGAATCACGGCACTCCAGTCATCATTGTTAACAGCCGCTTCCAGATGTTGGTGTCGTTCGCCGTCACTTTTGGCCGCTGTTTCTAACTCTTTGGTAAGAGTAGAATCTGCCATTGCTTTGCGCAATTTCAGCTTCTTTTCCTCATAAGCTTTTTGTTCTTCGGCAGACATTGCCGATCGCGCTGCTTGGCCTACCGTAGCCGCCCACATTTCGCTTTCAGCACCGTTTCCAGGCGGAATGCTGCCAATGGATGCTATCCAAGCATCGCGCACACTTTCCATTTCTTCCCGCTTGGGGAATTTGAAAGTTTGCACGCGCAGGAAAGCACAATTTTCGGCGCCATTTTGGGCGATGTGACCGTTGATTGAAAGCAGGATATTTCGCGAATAACCTATATACTGAGTTTGGCGGGAAATATCCATTACAGCGTAAACACCGGCGACTTTCGCGTTAGTTGCTAGATCGCGCCACGTATCGATCGACATTACTTGCGTGCCGTCATTTTCTAATTCAGAAATAGCGGCTGCTGCGGTGTGTTCTGAGTCGGAACTGTATAAAAAATTGTGCAGTCCTTCATGGGCGATAGGTACGTTTTGATGTTCAATTGCTACGTCTCGATCGGCATTCACTTGATTAGCTTCCATAAAACCCAATTCCTCAAAAAGTGGCAACTTTACTCATTAAATCCCGCTTTCAGGGGCGGGCAAGATGCCCACCCCACAATAAAGTTCTCTTTGTGGAACAGGCATCTTGCCTGTTCTATTGTTTTCTTTGCCCTTATCTACTTAACTTACTGCAATTTGTTGCAATTCCTCGTCAGTCAATTTAACTTCGAGCGCCCGCACAGAGTCCTCAATACTGGATACTTTTGTCGCACCGGGAATCGGAACGACGCAGGGCGATTGTGCTATCAACCAAGCTAATACTATACAGTAAACCGAAACGTTTTTTTCTGCTGCTAATTTTGCGATCGCGGGCATATCTTGCAAGCTGGTGGTGCGGCGGCTTCCTCCCAGAGGGCTCCAGGGAAAAAATGTCAGTTTTTCGGTTTCGCAATATTCCAGAACGCCGTCTGATTCCGGTTGTCTGTGCCACGGATTGTACTGATTCTGCACGGAGACAACTTCGACTGTATCACGGGCGCGTTTGATTTGCTCTACAGAAAAGTTGGAAACTCCAATAAATCGAATCATTCCTGCTTCTACTGCTTCTTTTGCAGGTGCTAGGGCTTCCTCGATTGTATAACCGGGATCGGGCGAGTGATATTGCCAAAGGTCGATCGGTTCCTTGCCACCCAATGCTTCAAAACTTTCCCGAATCGTCTTGCGTAAATGGTGGGGGTTGCCATTGCGCGTCCATGCACCTTGAGGGCGCATTAAGCCGCCTTTAGTGGCGACAGTAACGGCCCTAGTATCTCCGCTGTACTCTTGCAAAGCTTTGGCAATCAGGTGCTCGTTGTGGTGTTTGTCGGATTCATCTTGGCAGTAGGAATCTGCGGTGTCAAGTAGGGTGACACCCAAATCGAGGGCGCGCTGAATTACCGCAATTGATTGATCTTCGGGCGGTCTGCTGCTTAAGGACATTGGCATACATCCAAGACCGATCGCGCTGATAGTAAAATTACTGTTCCCCAGTTTTTTTCTTTTCATTGGTTTGCCTTCGTTTGCGTGGTTTATTTCCAGTTTACCTTTCAAGGATATGTTGGAATTTTACATTTTTTAACTATCTAAGTAAATAGAAAAAAATATTTTGTAGCTCTACTGTTTGGCTTTTAAGATGTATATTTCAATTCCCTATTCCCCCCTTGTCAAATGCTCTCCCCCTCAAACATAATAGACAATCTAGATGCGCCACAGCTTACCTACCTACTTAACTAGCTGGAAGCGCTGGTGTAAAAGCGGAGTGCAAATTGCCAGAAGTAGCGGGAGAAAAATAAAAGCCCGATCGCCAATATTCCCGCCCCTGCGGTCCAAACGATTTCACCTCTCCCCAGCATGGCTTCTGCAGGCACAGTCGTCAAAAAGGCAACGGGAACTACGAAAGTGAAGAAAAATCGATAAGCTGCGGGATAAGCTGCCATTGGAAATCTACCCGCTTCTAACAATCCTTGGAGGACTTCGGTAACGTTGTAAATTTTGACAAACCAAATGCTGGTTGCACCTAACATAAACCATATACTGTAAAGAGTAATAGTTCCGAATAACAGCGGTATTGCTGTTAAAAAATAGTTGCCGATTTCTACTCCCAACTTGTTAGCAGCATATACCAGCAATACGGCGCCGAAGATTAAATCTGGGATTCCCCAAGGGGAAACTGTGTTTGCAGACAGCCAGAATTGGGAACTGATGGGTTTGAGGAGTACGAAATCGAGAGTACCTTGCTGCACTCGCTCGACAATACGGCTGAGGTTTGGCTCGAGAAAGGTTGACGAAAACCCCTGCAAAAGCGTAAAAATGCCGAGTACAACTAAAGCCTCTTCCCATGAATAGCCCGAAAACGTGTAGCCGGTACGGTAGAACAAAAACAGCCCAAACAGGCTGCCAGCAAGATTTCCGAGGCTACTGACCGCCGCGAGGACAAAGTTGATGCGGTATTCTAGTTCTGCAGCGATCGCTGCACCCCAGAACAATTTCAGTACGTGCAAATATCGTCCCATGTTTGTCGCCATTTTTTGCCGTGTAAATACTTAAATTCCCCTATTGTAAAGCTTGTGTAAAGTTAACTGCTGTACGGGCTGCTCATTTCACTATAACTTTAAATTATTTATACGGCTTACTTAAGTAGCTTTACTGAGAGGCAGTATTAAGTTCTTTAACAAATTTTAAACAAAAGTTACAATTATTAATTTAAGTCAATCTTAAAAAAATATATTTTTGGCGATTATTAAACATAATTCATCTATCAACACAAAGCCCCGCTTGAGTGATTACAAATACTCATATGTTACAAGTCTTAACATTATAAATATTTGAGAAGCATCTAGCCATACTCAAACGGAACCCTTATGATAGTGGATACCTACTCAAAAGAAATACGTAATTAGCAATACCTCATCATACGTACAAAACAGAGTTAGAGAAATTCACTTAACTAACAACGGATAAGGAAAAAAAGACATGGATGCTTTAACTTTATCGAGACTGGGCGTCAAGCACACCAAGAGTGCAGTAGCCGAATCGCTGCGGATCAATACAGGATACGACATGACAAGCCCAGTCACTTTTTATGGGATTGTCAACGAGTACTGCAATGTTAAATGCCGCCAGTGCGAGTATTGGCGACTCAAAGAATATAAAGACGAAATGACGATCGAAGAATGGCAAAATGCCCTCTTGAGCGTCAAAGAATTTGTGGGCGAATTTTCCATCAACTTTAGCGGCGGCGAACCTTATATTAAAAAAGGTTTTCTAGACTTGCTGGCTTTTGCGAATAAAAATGGCATCCACGCTGGCGTCACCACCAACGGCTATTGCATGACTAAGGAAAACGCAGCCAAAACTGTCGCTGCTCGTCCTTTTAATGTGAATATATCCGTTGACGGGCCGAATGCAGAACTGCACGATTATTTGCGGGGTCAACGGGGATTGTTCGATCGGCTTTCTAAAGGAATCGGTTATCTGCGCGAAGAACAAGAAAAACAGAACGTCCTGTTTCCGATCAACGTCAAACCGACAATTAACCGACTCAATTTCCGCCACCTCCCGGAAATAGTCACCTGGGCTCAGGGAATTGGGGCGACGACGGTGAACTTCCAACCGGTCAGTCGCTGGACGCCAGAAACCTACGAGGAATTGTGGATTGAAAAAGAAGACATGGAGGAATTATCACAAGTAATCGAGCGCCTAATTGAAATGAAGAAGAACGGCGCTCCGATTATGAACAGCGATGAAGTGTTGCGATTGATGATTCCTCACTTTGCGGAAGAAAAAGCTCCTGATTCAACTCGTCCTTGTCGCGTTGGACTGCGCAATTACTGGATTGATACACGCGGCGATGTGAAATTGTGCGATGAGTTTCCGGTGATTGGTAATGTGAAAAACGCCAGCGCCCGCGAGATTTGGTACGGCGAAAAAGCTCAGGAAGTCCGCCGCGATACTTTGAATTGTGGCAAGCTTTGTCTGATTACTTGTGTCTCGCAAAAGACGATTTTGGACAAGGTGAAAATGGGGATGAAGTTATTAAAGAATTAAGGTGTGAGCAGTGTTAATATTGCTTTTGTTCATGGTGGCCGGGTTTTATCAGAAACCCGGTTTTTTGTTTGATGAATTGTATTCCCGTTCGGTTTGGCTAAAGGACACGGCAATGCTGTTTCCCTACGAATACAATGTTTTGTATCAGCCGTAGGGTGCGTGAGGGTGAAAAATTATTGCACCGCAGCCCTTTACTATTGACTGTCACGCACCGCTTTACCTGGCCAATATTTTTCTTACCAGGGGCAGGATTCTGGGGGATATTTTTCTCGCCAGCGGCAGGAGACTCAGTATTAGCAGGTCGAATATTAAACCGCAAAGCAAAAGCTTGCAGAAATTCCCGACCCAATAATTGGGAGATACTTTGTTACGGGCGAAGAGATGGGAAAAAACCCGGTTTCTTTGATTTTTAACCGCAGATGTGGGCGGATGTACGCTGATGAACGCTGATGAATTTGGATTTTTTTACCGCTGATGTCGGCGGATGTACGTTGATGAATTTGGATTTTTTTACCGCTGATGTCGGCGGATGTACGCTGATGGACGCTGATTAAGATACAGTTTGTTTATTTACTTCTACATAAATATGTTCTAACCCCACCGGATACCGAGCGATTGAATCAATAGAAATTCCATCGAACAGCAAAATAATCTCTTTTAATTCTAAACGTTGCGGCAGCCAAAAAGCTAAATCGCTACCGTAGCGGCGGGGGATGAAACTGTATTTTTGAGCGCGGGCGATGACTTCGGCTTCTTCGTCGGTTTTTACTACGATAATTTCTTGAGCCGGAATCAGTTTTTGCAACTCTTCTAAACTACCTTCAGCTACAATACTGCCATTTTTCAAAATCCCGATTCTCTGACACAGCCGCTCAGCTTCATCCAACAAGTGAGTTGTAAGCAAAACTGTGATTCCTTGCGATTGCAAGCGCTGAATTAAATCCCAAATTTCATAGCGAGATTCGATATCTAAACCTGTTGTCGGTTCATCTAAAATTACTAATTTCGGCTGGTGTACCAAAGCCACGGCAATATTCAAACGGCGCTGCATTCCTCCGCTCAAAGTTTCCACCGGGCTTGTAGCTCTATCTGTCAAATTTACTGCTTTCAAACATTGTCTTACTTGATAGCGGCGCTGTTTCCGCTCTAAGCCGTAAATTTGAGCAAAAAAATTTAGGTTTTCTTCGCAGCTAAGGCTTTTGTAAAGTAAATTTTCTTGGGGCGCTACACCTATTAACAATTTGGTCGCTTCGGAAACAGGTTCGCCATTGATGGAAACTTTGCCACTGTCGGCCTTTAACAAATTGCATAAAATATTGATAGTCGTAGTTTTGCCAGCCCCGTTTTGCCCGAGCAAACCGTAAATTTCTCCAGCTTGAATGTGCAGTGTTAAATCTTGAAGCACTGAACGATCGCCGTAAGCCTTATTTAGCTTTTCAATTTGCAGCACTGCTTGAATTCTCCTAGTTTTTAATTATTTTTAATTACATTCTAATCATGCCAGTTGTGTATGGTAGGGTGCCCCGGACGAAGCTACAGGGCGATGATTGAGAATTTTCTTCTGACACACCTTACTAATTGTGGGGTGCGTAAGTCGCACACTCGATAGGCTTGTAGGGTGCGTCAGGCGGAGTTATAGGGCGATCGTTGAGGATTGTTGCTCCGGGGTACCTTACTAATAATATTAGTTGTGTGACTTCTATTAAAGTCTTCTTTCTACTCTCAACATCCGCCGGTAAGACAGCCATCCGCCTCCTATCATTAAAACAGCGAAAATACACAAAAACCAGAAGTGCGACGCAATATCAGCTAAATCTTTGCCGTCAGCCCACACGCCCATCAGCGCTTCATTCATGTGATAAATTGGATTGTACTGGGCGAGATCCAGCAGACTTTTGGGAAACAGCGAAGTTGGCAAAAATGCGCCTCCTAAAATCAACAAAGGAACGCCGAAAGCCGCTACTAGCGAGTTAACATCTTCAGTGCGCCTCGCAAACTGGGTGCCGAGAATAAAGCCTACACCTACATAAGATACAATACTTAGCAGAATAATCGCACATCCTAACAGAATAGAGCCTTGAAATTGTGCTCCTAAAAAAGAGGCGATCGTGTATACTAAAATTACCTGACCGATGCCGATGCAACTGTGAGCTAGAAAAATTCCTAAAAAGTAGGAAGTGCCGCTCAGTGGGGAAATAAACAAGCGTTTTAGGGTATGCTGTTCTCGCTCTGCTACTACCGTTGCTACGCTACCACCGAGACAGCTAAAAAATAAAGCCGCTCCTACTAAGCTTGCAGGTGCAGCAGTTTCAAAGGCTTTTGCTGTGGTGAGATTAGCGCGTTCTTTTAAAATCAAACCGTTAATTAGCAAGATAGAAACGGGAAAAATACTCCACAATACTAAGCTGCGTCGCCGCCTCCCCAATTCAATTAAAATTCGCTGGGCTACTGCGAACGTTTCGTACCAGTATTTCATGAGAAATATATTAGTATTGTTAGAATCTGGAATCAAAAATTAAAGTTAATAGCCTATGATACAGTCATTACATAAGGTTGTCAAATAACCGTTCCAAATATACACCATTGAATCAACATCAACGGATTGGTGAAAAATACAATAAGGCAACGGAGGACATGGCGCCGTGCCCTTGTTCGTGACAACATAACGTCAAAAGTAGTATTAGTATACCGTCTACCGATAAGCTGCTCGATTCCCCCGCGCCCCCCGCGTCCGGGGGAAGAGTCTGATCTTTCGTCCCCGGGACACAGGGGATGCGAGGGGGATCGAGACTCAGTTGAAAGCGAGATTTATCAGGGGTTTCATATCGTTTCCGGCTGCATCGTCAGGTGATAAATTAGAGGGCAATTCATGAATGATTGTTACAAGTCGGCACCTATCTAGGCGCAATTTTCAGTTGTTCCATTCACAGTCAACAGTCAACAGTCAACAGTCAACATCATGTCTGAGTGCAACCGGAATTGATATCAGTCTTAAGTTGACACCAATGGGTAGTGCGGTTCCCCTACCCCAAAATAATCGCCCTAGCGAGGATGTAACCATCGCCCGATTAATTTTCGGGAAACCGAACTGCCGTTTCCTGATTTCCGGTAACGGGTAAAATCAACCGGATTGGATGATGAAATTACCCTCGGAAGTGCTCTGTTGATATAAGCATTGACAACACGGCTATTGAGGAGACGGCAATGCCGTTGCCCTACCCCAAAATCATCAATAATTCTTACTTAATCGTAAAATTCGTACCTCTGTAGCATCCTTGAAAAGAAGTTAAACTGGTGCGATTTCTCTGTTCCAATTTAGTCACTAGGGAAGAAGTATTGGAACTTTCAGCGGTAGCACCCCACTTGTAGATAAAGTCGCCGATATAGTTTCCGGTTTCTTCGTAGCTGTGCTCTTCAATTGCAATTCCCGAAACTCCTGAAACAGTTTGGTTGTGGTATCCGTTAACAATGATTTTTTCGATAACAGCTCCCGGTTCTGTGGTAATGTTCCATTGCACGGGTTCGTAGGCTGAAAGTGCGAGAATTATTGGCTTGTTTCGGCGTTCTACTTTGATTTCGATCGCACTTTTAGATAAATAATTTCGGTTCCCGTGATCGGCATTAGCTTCGTACACGCCTATTAAGTGAAGTTCTTTATTTCCGCTTGAGGAACCGATATAAGCTGAAAAATCCTCGGAACCGTCAAGCCCGCAGTTGGCGTCAGAACTAATTGGGGAAATAAAAGCTGTTTTTTCGGCTAGTTTCTGCTGCACCGCCGGCACTACCCACAATCCGGTTCCCACTCCTAAAGCACCTATCAAAGCGGCGGCGATACCGAAAGGAATGGCCTTTGTCAGGTGGCTAACAACTGGTGTTGCTGTTAGTTGAGATAGGCTTTGCTGCCAAGTTTCAGCAGTCTGTCGATCGGCATTACCGCCATCTAGACAGCCCAATAAAGCTAAACTTTCCGGCTGTTCGAGCAGACTTTGAACTGTTTTCCCTTCGCCGACGTAGAGATTTCTAGTTGTGGTGTCTAAAAGCAGCCAGTAGCGATCGCCCTCGCCGAGGTTGTACTCTTGTACCGCAGGAGCGACTAAATCGTGCTGCAAAAACACCAGCCAAGCCATATTATTGCCAGTGCCGACTGTTTTGCCGTCGCTGGATATAAGTTGGTCGATGTCGGGCTCCCAGCGCCAAGCTACCCAGCGACTATCTCCTCGATAGCCGAGGGATTTTTCCAGTTGCGGATGAGCGGTTATTTCTAAGCGTTGAACTAAGTTTGACACTAGATGTCCTCCTCAAGTGCGATCGGGTCTAGAGGAATTTTGTTGCAATTTAAAACAAATATTTTGCTCATGAAGAGCCTCCGAATAATCGGGTTAATTTTGTCTTGCTAATGTTATCAGTCGGTACTTTCCCAACCACACTGGCTTAACAAAAATATGCCTGTTTAATGGCTTAGCTTGAGAACTTGGATCGGGCGAGTACCCGTCTGGTAATAACTTTAACCTTTGCTAATAGCTCCTCCTGTTACGGATTAAAGCTGGCTATCTATGACTACTTCTACCTGGTTGTCCAGTTTTGAAATAGTGCGCAAGCCGATAGCGTCTACAAGTTCTTAGCTTAACTGTTATGTCGCTACTCTGCTACAAAATTTGCCGATCGCGCCTGACATCAATATTAAGCAGGCAAATAAATATTTCGGCTTTCTCGCGGGTGAACTATCCCTGAAAAACAGAACGTTTCACAGAAACCCTGTTTCTGTAAACGTTCTGACACCGAGCCTATTACTGGCGGGGGCCACCAATCGCATCTCTAGTCGGTGCAACACCTCCGGGGCCAAAGGAACTCGGCGGCACACTTGGAAGATTGAGATTGGGAGTGGGAACTAAACCGCCGTTGCTGTCGCCTCCTGTTCCACCCGTGGGAGACGCACTGTTATTGGGATTGCTGGTTGGCGAAGTTCCCGGATTGGCATTATTGGGATTGGTGGTTGGCGAAGTTCCCGGATTGGCATTATTGGGATTGGTGGTTGGCGAAGTTCCCGGATTGGCATTGTTGGGAGTACCTGCGGGCGAAGTTCCCGGATTGGCATTGTTGGGAGTACCTGCGGGCGAAGTTCCCGGATTGGCATTGTTGGGATTGTTGGGATTTGCCGTGCCTGCAGGAGTAGTTATCGGGGTGCCGGCAGCATCTCTGGTGATGGTGTTGGGGTTGGGGGCAGCAGCCGGAGCGCCCGCATTGGGGTTATTTGCAGGAGCATTGGCGGGGTTGCCGGCAGCCGGAGCAGTATTTTGGGGATCAGCGTTGCTGCCGCACAAGCTGACTAAATCAAGAGTTGTGCCACTTGAGGTTTCGAGGAAGCAAACAGGCACATTTACTTGGGGGTTTGAGGCTGTGGGAAAATCGACTGTTCCCGGCATGGGACGGCTAAAGGCAGCTTCAGCCATCAGTGGGGTCAACGCAGCCGATAGAGCGGCGATTGTTCGCAATAATCTCATCAGCGTTTCCTCAAATGTTGAATTTTATTTTCTATAGTATTGCCCATAAATTGCCAAGTGTCGTCACTCTAAAAGCCGATCTTTTTGAGAACTGCTTCTACAGGGCCGCCGCTGGCTACAATATCTGGCGAATGCAGAAAGTACAGATTGAAAAAGCCGAGAGTGGAACTCTCGCGCATCCGTTGCCCTTCTTCCTTTTTCCTTCTTCCTTGATATTTTTAGTACCGAATTCGCGGGTCAATGTAAGCGTTCAAAATATCAATTACAATGCTGGCAATTACGACAATTCCCGCAAAAAACACCACAATACCTTGAACAGTTGGATAATCTCGCAAGCTAATCGCTTCGTAAAGGCGATTTGCCAACCCCGGCCAAGAAAAAGTAACCTCTGTTAAAATAGCACCGCCCAACAGTGCAGCAAAAGTCAATCCTAAGACAGTAATCACCGGAATTAGCGCATTTTTCAGAGCGTGAGCCCATAAAATCTGCAATTCGGGAATGCCTCTAGCTCTAGCTGCTTCGACATAATCTGCTTGCAAAGTTTGCTTGAGATTCACCCTGACAATGCGCTCGAAAATGCCGCTCAAAAGAATGCCCAGGGTCAAACTCGGAAGTGCCAAATAATGCAAAGCTGTGAGAAACTGACCAGGGTTAGCGCTCAGGAGACTGTCAACAGTGTATAGTCCTGTGTAGCCTTCGGGGGCGGGGAATGTCACGGGAAAGCGAGTTCCCAAGGGAAACCAGCCCAACTGCACCGCGAAAATTAATTGCAAAACCATGCCGGCCCAAAAAGCCGGCAGCGAGTAAGTGATAATACCAAACAAACGGCCTGCTGTATCGAAAATAGTGTTGGGGCGGGATGCTGCCAGGGAACCGATACTGATGCCGACAATTAAAGCTATGGCCATGCTACAAACTGCTAATTCCACTGTAGCGGGGAAATAATCTCCGATAATTTGCCACACGGTTTGTCCGCGAGTGGTGATTGAGGTTCCCAAGTCCAGACTGAATAAGTCTTTCATGTATTTGAGATATTGCTCCCACAGGGGTGCGTCGAGGCCGAGTTGGGTTCGCATTGCTGCTTTTGCCGCGGCTGGTGCTCGCGAGCCGAGAATGGCATCTATGGGATCCCCCGGAGTGGCCCGCAGCAACAAAAATACTGCTGTGGTGATTGTCCACAACATTAGCGGTGCCAGGAGCAAGCGGACAAAAATATAAGATTGCAGGGCTTTGGAACGAGACATAATATTTGGGAATTGCCAATTGCGAAGTCTTTAGTCATTAGTCAGATGTTGAAGGCATCAGGCAGATGGAAGGTAGAAGCTGCAAGAAACAGATATTGTATATCTGCGACTTCTGGGTCGCGAATCAGGGGAATTGGGAATGAATAATAGACAGTTGAGTTTATTTTTGCGAAAAAGTCGATCGACTTTTTCGCAATTCCCGATTTTTCTATTCGCCCAGCAGCGATTCAAATGCAGCTTGCAAAGACTTGATATCGCCTACTCTCGCTACTAACAAGTTTTCGCTGCCTGCATCCTGCAGCCTGTGCTTCCAATACTGGATGCTATCCGAGTTGTTCATCCAGAAACTAATCACGGTGTCTACAACTCGATCGACATCCCAGCCACGATCTGGAGAAACTGTCTCCACGGATGCCACAAACGCATCGAGAGTACACTTCCGGTTTGCCAAGTATTCTACACCCGACGGCTGCTGTTGTTGCAGCAATTCCTGCTGCTGGCTAAAAAACGTTAAAGTTGGAGATACGCCCAGGATTTCAAATGTATAGTTCATGTCATCCTCCAGAAGTATTATTTTGCCAAAAAATCGATCGTCCAAAAAAGCCAAAAACGCTTTACTTTGCTCCCCTCGATGAACTGCCGATCCTTCAATTATCTTATGAGCGCTCGCTCAGGATTTGGCCCGCTTATTTTATTTATAGCAAATTTTTCAACCAGGGATTGTCACGTAATTTACATTTGTCGTGGCACTGTAGAAAAAATTAAAATCAGATAGGACTCTCGGCGCGTGTCACAATTAGTTAGGTGTTTTACTATCCTTAACCCTCGATCATCGCCCTAGAACGAAAGCCTGACGCACCATACAAGTTGATTTAATTGGGCTAGTTGCGTAATATCTCAAACATTACCACTTTAAAAACGAATAACCCATAAACAACAAAATTTAGAGCGAGTATTTTTCAATCAGCTTCGTCAAAGAAAAGTATTTCTAGATAGTATGGTGGTCGCATTTTAGGCAACAAAACCTTTTTCTTACATTAGGTAGCCAGATTCTATTATAGAGAAAAAAGATATTTGACAGCTTACTATGCTTTAGTACCAAAATATAAGTCTTCTTCACTTCTTAGCCCATATTGTTCAATTTTTTCCGAATTTAATGATTCAGCAATATTTTCTGTGGTTATACTAAATCCTACTTCTGTTAGACGATCTGGATAATCACGTCCGTACCATCTAACATGATCTTCTTGTCCAAAATTGCGTAAGCGATCTTCCGGTGATATAATCGTAGCATCCTCAAAAGTTTTTTCTAAATTAGAGGCAATTGGTACCTGTAAAGAAGCCCATCCATTGGGTTTTAGAACTCGTAAAAGTTCTCTCATTGCTTGTCTATCATCCAATATGTGTTCTAAAACGTGGTTACAGATAATTACGTCAAAGGTATTATCATCATAGGGAATCTGGGTGATATCGAGTTTGACATCTACCGATGAATTATTAAGGTCTGCCGTTATATATTTAATATTTTCTTTACCAGCGAAAAGTTTTTTCAAGCTACTTTCCGGTGCTATGTGTAGCATTTTAATTGGTTTATATAAGTCTAAGTTAGATTTTTGTTTAAGAAGTAATGTCAGAGATCGGTGTCTGGGTTGCGAATCGCAATAAGGGCAAATAACATTGCGATAGCTACCACTCCAGTCAATAAACTTAGTCAAAAAATGACCACAACAGGGACACAAATATAAGTTATGTTTGTTGCCAAGATTTTTGATTATAGAAGTTTGTATTTGTATCCTAAACTTGCTTAAACCCACACGCATACATCTTTGAGATTTAATAAATAATTGGTTGAAGTTGCTCATCCTTATTAATTTTATCCTTTTATAACAAACAGAAAAAATTAGAGTGACAATTTATTAGGACTTTTGGCAATTAAATCTCCGAATATTAATTTTTTTACAGCCATAACTCAGGAGCGAAGCCAGCTAACATTCGCAATCACTCATCGCCGATCACCCCTCAAATCCCACACCAACTTTAGCATGAGGTTGGGTGCAGTGATTGGTTCTGCCTTGATTATTTCACAATTCTTTAACTAACTCAAAAATATAAAACTCCTCAAGGTGACGCAGCCCTAATTCAATGCTTGAGTGATCGAAGCCCCGAGCACTCACAGGAGTCGATCGTCCAAAAAAGCCAAAAACGCTTTACTTTGCTCCCCTCGATGAACTGCCGATGCTTCAATTATCCTATGAGCGCTCGCTGGGGATTTGGCCCGCTTATTTTATTAATAGCAAATTTTCCAACAGCCCATTGTCACCTAATTTACATTTGTCATGGCCCTGTAGAAAAAATTAAAATCTGATTTTTATTAAGTACGGGTAAGGTGGGCCATCCGCACCGGGAGGAAGTGATACCGTTTTAGATTTTAGATTTTAGATTTTAAATTAAAGAATAGAATAATTGGGAATGACTGATGACAAGTAGGGTTGGGCCCACGGGGCTACAGTTGCATTTTTTATAAGCTGGTGTGACTTTTTGACCGCGAGTCTCCAGAGCGCTCGTCACATTTAGGCAAGTAGTGCCATGATTAATATTATAAGTTTTTACAGTAGCCGTGGAAACCTCAGCTAAGTTTTGAGCGGCCGGCCACCGCACTTCACTCTTGCTGGGCGACTTTGTAACTTAATTATCGAGGGCATCTTTCAAACGACAAAGGATACGCAAACCCGGTAGGTGTCAGAATATTGATGTTATTGAAAAGTCTGAGCAGTTGTGTGATGAAAAGCTCGCCCAAGATGTCACTGAGGCTAGTTTTGTTGATACCGCTGGTGGTGCAAATCTCCGTAGCAGTGGGCGTAACTGGATGGCTGTCGTTTCGCAACGGCCAGAAAGCCGTCAATGACCTTGCTACGAGGTTGAGCTTGGAAGTTGCAGCGAGGACTAAAGAAAATTTCCGCAGTTTTGGGGATGTGTCTCATCTATTCCTGCAAATGAATACTGCTGCGATCGCCTCTGGAAACCTAGACCCGGAAGACTTCCCCAACTTAGAGCGCTATTTGTGGAACCAGACCAAGCTGAGCGATCGAATTACAACCATCTACTACGGCAACGAACAGGGCAAATTCCTTTTGCTCAAAAGAGAAGCAGAAGACTTAGTATACATCAGAGACGAATCAACGGCTCCAAACCGCCAAATTTATCGCCTCGACAGCCAAGGAAATCGCACTGAGCTAATCCAAACCGCCGCCTATGACCCCCGTACAAGACCGTGGTACAAAACTGCTAAACAGTTAGGAAAAGCCACTTGGTCTCCCATCTACGTCTTCACGGCCTCGCCAGTTCTGGGGATTACGCCGGTGATCCCTATTTACAATGAAACAGGAAACCTGCGCGGGGTACTGGCAATTGACCTGACTCTTTCTCAAATCAGCGATTTTCTCAAAAGCATCGAAATTAGCCCGTCGGGACAAGTTTTCGCCATCGAACGCAGCGGAGAAATAGTCGCCAGTTCCACAGACGAACTGCCCTTTGTCACTGACAAAGACGGACAAAAACGGCTGTTGGCGACTAGTAGCCAAAATTTGCTAATTCGATCGGCCTCGACATACTTGCAAAAACGATTTGGTAGTTTTGAACAAATTGACAGGCAAGGACAGTTTACCTTCGATATAGACGGCAAACGTCAATTCGTTACGGTTGCTCCCCTGCAAGACGGCCGCGGCCTCGATTGGCTGATTGTAGTCGCCATCCCGGAAGCAGACTTCATAGAGCAAATTCACACCAACACTCGCACAACTATCTTATTGTGCTTTTTTGCCTTCATACTGGCGATCGGACTCGGATTTTTCACCACTCGCTGGGTGGTCAAACCGATTACCCGATTGCTGGAAGCTTCCAAAGCTTTAACAAAAATGTCCGAATCATCCGACTTCACCTCAAAGGAATTAGATGGCGAAGTCGAAGTCCAAGGCGTCAAAGAACTCGGCCTCCTAGCTCAGTCTTTCAATCAAATGGCCAGACAATTGCGATCGTCTTTTGTTGCCCTAGAACAAACCAACTCGAGTTTAGAACAGCGAGTAGCAGAGCGGACTGCCGAACTCGAAGTCGCCGAAGCAGAATTGCGGGCTTTGTTTGCAGCCATGAACGAATTAATTATAGTTGTGGACGCCAGCGGTCGCTACTTAAAAATCGCGCCCACAAATTTTTCCATGCTCTACAAAGCAGGCGAAGAATTAATTGGCAAAACTGTCCGAGAGCTGTATCCGCAAGCTACAGCAGACAATTTTCTCAACCACATCCGAGCAGCTTTAGATACTCAGCAAACTGTCAGGATCGAGTACGATTTAACCATTGACGACCGCGAAGTTTGTTTTGCCGCCAGCATTTCGCCGCTTTCAGAAGAATCTGTCATTTGGGTAGCCCACGACATTACCGAACAGAAGCGAGCCGAATCAGTGCGAAGCCAAAGGCAAAAACAATTGCTCAAACACAATACGGTTTTGGTAAAATTGGCAAGAAATAAAGCGCTGTATCGAGGCGATTTGCAAGTAGCTTTGAGGGAAATCACCGAAGCGGCTGCTCATACCCTACTGGCAGAAAAAGCTGGCGCGTGGCTATATGATGAGGCTCGATCGAAACTGCAATGTATCGACCAATTTACGCGCCGCAACCAGCAGCATTCCCAAGGCGCCGAAATCGCAGCCGCCGACTATCCAGATTATTTTAGAGCTTTGGAAGAACACCGGACGATCTGCGCCGACGACGCTCTATCAGATATCAGAACTAGAGAACTTGCCAAATCTTACTTTCCACAAGCTGGCACTCTTTCTACCTTAGATGCGGCGGTGCGGCTGGGAGGACAAACAGTCGGAGTCATCTGTATCGAACAAGTGGAAACTGCTCGCAACTGGACAGTAGAAGAACAAAATTTTGCTGCTTCCCTGGCAGATTTAGTGTCCCTAGCCATTGAAGCCAGCGAGCGCGAGCGCACACAAATCGCTCTGCGTCAAGCAGAACAAAAATACCGCAGTATCTTTGAAAATGCAGTCGAAGGCATTTTTCAAACCACCCCCGAAGGCCACTTCTTGAGCGTAAATCCAGCTTTAGCCCGCATCTACGGCTACGCCACTCCCGAAGAATTGACATCAAATCTCACAAACATCAGACAGCAAGCTTATGTCAATCCTCAGCGGCGCGACAAGTTTATGCAGGTGATGGCAGAATGCGGAGAAGTTTCGGGGTTTGAGTCAGAAGTTTACCGCGTTGACGGCAGCGTAATTTGGATTTCCGAAAGCGCGCGTGCAGTGTACGATGCCGACGGCCAGCTACTCTACTATGAAGGCAGCGTCGAGGATATTAGCGATCGCAAAGTCTTTGAATCCGCCTTGCAACTCGCCCTAGAAGCAGCCGAAGCCGCTTCCACCGCAAAAAGCGCATTTTTGGCAAACATGAGCCACGAACTGCGAACACCTCTAAATGCCATCATCGGCTACAGCGAAATGCTCCAAGAAGAAACCGAAGAATTGGGCTACGATGAACTCATCCCAGATTTAGACAAAATTCGCACTTCCGGCAGACACTTGCTATCGCTAATTAACGACATTCTCGACATTTCTAAAATCGAAGCCGGTCGCATGGATCTTTACTTAGAAACCTTTGAAATCGCTACCTTGATTGAAGAAGTCGCATCCACTGCCGCGCCGCTAATTGAGAAAAATGGCAACACTCTAAACTTGCACCAAATTAGCAATATGGGCACTATGCACGGTGACATTACGAAAGTGCAGCAGATTTTATTAAATTTGCTGAGCAATGCCGCCAAATTCACTCAAAACGGTACAATTACCCTCACCGCCAGCCGAGAAAAAATTGCGGGTCACAGCAGCGAACCAAGAGAAGAAAACACTTCTGAACCGGCAGCGGATTCTCAATCCTCAATTGCTAGTAAAGAATTTTTAGTTATTAATTGTACCGATACAGGAATTGGGATGAATCCAGATCAGTTGCAGCATATTTTCCAACCCTTTACCCAAGCAGACGTTTCTACCACGCGCAAGTACGGCGGCACGGGTTTGGGACTAGCAATTAGCCAGCGTTTTTGCCTAATGATGGGCGGCAATATTTCAGTAAAAAGTCAGGAGGGTGTGGGTTCTACTTTTACTATCCGCTTACCTGTTAATCCGCCAAATTACGGTACATAACACACGCAGCACTCAATTTCAGGAAAAAAGAATGCTGGCGCACCTGACAACGGAAGTTCCCCTAAAAAAGAGGGACTTCCAACCAAGTAGGGAAACTCAAAGTAAAAAGAACATTCTTTTTAGGTTTTATTTTTTACTTTTATCTTACCCATCATGGCTGTGTACTTGGCTGAGATTCTTTATTCACCACCCCATTCGTATCTATATACTCAATTATCTCTCGTTTTTTCTTATCAACAAACCATTTATACTGCTCGAAGGTTTCGGGAAAAGCCTTGCTCATACACTTTTTATCCCTGTTTGAGAAACCACCAGCAAGCTTCTGTGGAGGGGTGAAATGTAGCTCGCCATTCTGCCAATTTTGCTCCGAAAGGCGATCGCATGGGCTTGTTGTTTCAGGAAGTTGTCCAATTAGAGTAGTTTAGCCAAACTTTCCACAGAAAGCTGGGTTTCCTCGCTGAGTGCTTCTTCGATCGCATCGCGATCAACTAAAATATGGAAAATTTCTATTTCTGAGGGTTCAGACTTTGCCCATTTTAGGTTAGTGAGAGCATCAGTATATTGAGCTAAGGCAAGTTCTAATTTCACGATCGCACTTGAAGAATTAGATTACTGAAAAAAGTTTACAGCAAATTGCAGGTTTATACTTTAAGATAATTGTAGCCCTGCAACTGGTATAAACAAGGCTAAGTCAGCCCCTATAGGGCATTAACATACTTTACAATCATTTACATAGTTGCGTTTTTGATTTACTCCCAGGGGTTTTCCTATCGTTTCCGGTTGGATGGGAATGATCAAGTCAAGGTCAATAATTCCACATTCGCCCACGGATCACTCCCCATCCTATCCCTCGTGCAACCGGAATTGATATCACCCCCTAAAGGGGCTAGAAACTGTCTAAGTCCCCTTAATTCCTTTGAATGCTTCTCGGATCGAGAGCATCCCGCAACCCATCCCCCAATAAATTAAACGCCAAAACAGTCAAAATAATCAGTATCGCCGGAGGCCAAACCAACCAAGGCTGCAACACTAAAATTGAAGCATTAGTAGACAGGGATAGCAAATTTCCCCAAGAAGGATCTGGCTGTTGAATTCCCAATCCAATTAAACTCAAAACCGACTCCGCCACAATAAAACCCGGAACCGCCAAAGTAGCAGAAATAATTACGTAAGTTGCTGTTTGCGGCAACACATGGCGGACTATAATATAAATTGGATTAGCGCCCATTGCCCGCGCTGCTTGCACGAATTCTCGCTGTTTAATTGACAGTACCTGGCCGCGAATTACGCGCGCCAAACTCGCCCAACTAATAAATGAAGTAATCAGCACAATCAATATAAATCGCTGAGCGCTTGTCAATCCTGGGGGTAGCACTGCTGCTAGCGCTACTAATAAATAAAGACCGGGAATCGTCATCAATACTTCGGCGAAGCGCATTAAAATACTATCAATCCAACTGCCGAAATAACCCGATATTCCTCCGATTAACAATCCCAATGGGAAAGAAATTGCTATTCCTACTAAACCGATGCTGAGGCTAATTCTGCTGCCGTGTACTAAGCGACTGAATTGATCGCGCGCTTGTTCGTCCGTACCTAAAATGTGAATCTTGCCTTCTCCGGTAGCGCCAAAAAGATGCCTGTCCAAAGGCAAAACTCCTAAAAATTTATAGGGAGAAGCTTTGACAAACAAACCGAGAACCGATGGTTTTTGCCAGTCTACAATTACCTCGCGAGTTCCCGTATTCGCATCCACTGGGCCCTGAGTAGTCGGATAAACGTGGGGTCCGATAAATCGCCCGTCTGGGGTGCTTAAATAAATCTGAGTCGGCGGCAGCAATGAACCGTTTAATTGAGAGTCGTAGGGGTCGTAAGGCGCAACAAATTCGGCGAAAAGTGCGACTGTATAAAAAATCAACAGCAGCACGGCTCCCAACCGAGCTAGAGGGTTTTTTCTAAGATTTTGCCACCATTTCATAAGTTTTTAGTTTTGAGATTTTAAGTTGGTTCGCAGCATCGGAATGCCAGTCTTTTCTTAATTGACTCAGTAGCAAGGACTGAATTCCTTACTAATAGGACTAAGGCAAGGGTATCACAATTAGTAAGGTGCGTCATATCGGAGATGTTGCACCATTCTCAATAAGGCTTCTATGGGCGGGCTCTCCTGCCCAACCCTTACTCCCCACAAGAAATTCATTCTTTGTGGAACAGGCCCGAAAGGCTTGTTAAACGAGAATGGTGTAAGATGTGAGTCAGATCCTACACCCTTGATAATCCGTTCATAATCAAAGTAGTAGATCACCCTACAAGTCGATTCGGGTGTGCCAGTTGGCCTTAGTCCTAACTAATAAACTTTTTCATAACAGAAGTCTTTACTACAAACATTAGACTATTTTTGTTCATCGGAAACCAAAATTATTCTACTTTCATTATCGGCGATTTTTCCCAATTCCTCGCCACTAAAAGGATTGTAGAAAAACGAGCCTGTTTGTGGTGGCAATTTGGGATTGAGTACAATTTCTACTATACTTTTTACTACGCCAGTTAGCGGAATTGCGAGGATAACTCCTAACAACCCTCCCACTCTGCCTCCTAACAGCAAAGCTGTGAAAATAATTACCGGGCTCAATCCGGTGAGATTGCCCATGATTCGGGGAGCTACTAAGTTATCCTTGATTTGCTGGAGACCGATCGCCACTACCAAGACTTGCAGCGCCAGCCACCAATCAATAAACGCTACAATTATACTAACAGTGCCAATTCCCAAAGTTGCTCCAATAAACGGAATTATTTCCGTCAATCCTATAAAGACGGCAAACAACAGAAAAAACGGAACTTGCAGCCACCAAAAAGCCAGAGCTAGCGAGAGAGCCATAAATAGTCCCAGCAATAACTGTCCCGATACAAATCGCTGGAGGTTTCGCTCCAAAGTCTCTGTTAAAACATAGCGAATTTCTGGGGAAAAAATGCTGGTCAAACCCTGCCACACTCTTTTCCCGTCTAGGAGCATATAAAAGGAAATCACTACAATAAAAATTAAGTCCACAAACCAATTAACAGTACCTACAACTAAGCCTAAACCCGTACCGGCGATCGCCTGGACTTGTCCCTGGACTCTAGCTGACAGTTGCTGCTCCAATATTTGCACGTCAAAGGGTAAATTGCGCTCGGCACTCCAGGCTTGAAATTCACCTAGCTGCAGCCGCCCCGACTCCAGCAATTCCGGCAACCTCACCCCCAACTGGCTCGCTTGGTTGAACACCGGCGGCACAATAGTTAAACCGATTACGACTACTACCACACCCGCAGTTAAATAAACCAATCCCGCAGCTACTCCCCGCGGCAAAAATACTTGCAGTCTTGCTACTGCATAATTTAATAAAAATGCAATGAGTCCCGCTGTTACTAAAATGCTGACCAGTTCTCCAACATAACTGACAGCAGTCAGGGTAAACCATCCCGTCACTAGCACTAGCAACCAAGTAATTAGAAACTGTTGGACGGGAGAAAAGACACTATTCATTGTGATTTTTGTCAATTAAACTGGTACAACTTCCTGAGCCGATGTGCCGTATTCTAGAATAAACACATTAGAGTATAGATTAGCAATAATCAGTTCAAGATTAGACTGAATTCTCTCAGCATTGATGAGTTGGTGAGGACAAAACCGCTCGCCCGACAGACAATGCCAGTCCGATCGACCCCACGCTCAGGAATCACGCTAATATTCAGTATGCCCCGGAGGCAGATCAAATTAAATGTCGATCGAACCAACTTTGATCGAAATCACCCGCCATGTGGTGAAACGGCGCCACACTCACCCAAAAGGAGGAAGCGCAACTCCTCACGCCCTTGGCTACAATAAATCAGATACTATCGTAATCTTTCTTTACAATATAAAAAACCCAAAGGTTAATACCGGCGAGAGGAACTACCGTGACAAATCAAGTTTTTTCAGAAGCGGAAGAAAAGAAACCCCTTCCCCCCGTGCAAAGCGGACGCGACAAGAACTCATTAGAAAATGCGCCTGAAAGTGGGGTATCAGACCGCTCTCGCTGGCAATTTTCTCCTGAGGAAGATGAACCAGAAGTTGCCCTTGAAGTTCCAGAAATGGAGGGGGAACAATCAGAAGTTTGGGAACCAGAAGCAACTGAAGTTGGGCCCCGCAAAGAAATCAGGTGGCCTGCCTTGTTGGCGGGCGCAGGCATTGGCGTGGCTGCAACGCTGCTAGCAGTACAGTTGACTGCGGCCAAGCAGAATGCGCGTCCCGCAGTTCCAATTCCATCGGCAAATCAGCAGGCGACGGCTCAGACTGTGACTGTGGCGCCTGTGGAATCTGCCCAGGTGGGTGAAACTCTGGAAGCGACGGGCACCGTGGCAGCCTATGACTTGCTGCCGGTGTTGCCACAGGCCAACGGTTTGCAAATCAAGCAGGTTTTGGTGAACGAAGGGGATGCGGTAGAAAAAGGTCAGACGATGGCGGTTTTGGACGATTCGGTGCTGCGATCGCAAATTGCCGAAGCGCTTGCGGGAGTACAATCGGCTAATTCTACGGTAGAACAAGCCGAAGCTCAGGTACGGCAAGCTGAGTCAGCCCAACAAGAAGCCCAAGCCGGGGTCGCTCAAGCCCAAGCTGGCGTTGAAAAAGCCATCGCTGACGCAGCGCAAGCCAGAACAGGCGTCGGCCAGGCTAGGGCAGGTGTGGAGCAAGCTAAAGCCGGTGTCACTCAAGCTAAAGCCGGCATTGCCTCCGCCCAGGCTAAATTAGATCAAGCTCAAAGAGAAGTAAATCGCAGCCAAAATTTGGCGACCCAGGGAGTAATTAGCCAGCAAGATTTGGAAAGACGCAAGACGGAACGCCAGACTGCTGTTCAAGACTTGAACAAAACTAAAGCTGACTTGAATACAGCTTTGGAAGAACAGAATAAGGCAGCGGAAGAAGTGCGATCGGCTCTTGCTAAAGTAGCTACTGCTGAAGCTAATATCAGTACGGCTAGAGCGGCCCTCAGCAGCGCTCGTGCTAAAGTGAATACGGCCGGAGCGAGTGTCAGCAGTGCGAGAGCAAATGTCGGAAATAACGCAGCAAGTGTCCGCAGCAATGATGCACAAGTTAAACAGTTACAAACTCAACTAGAACAAACTATTGTTCGAGCACCTGATAGCGGCACTGTTGCTGAAAGAATTGGTCGAGTTGGGGATGTTTCTTCGGGAAGTCAAAAACTCTTTTCGATTATTCGAGGAAACAAGCTGGAACTGCAATTGAAAGTGCCGGAAACTCAGGTTTCGCAAGTGCGGCCGGGAACAGCGGTGCAGATTACTTCGGATTCTGACAAGCGGATTAAGTTGTCAGGAACTGTGCGAGATATTTCGCCGCTAGTTGACCCGCAAAATCGGCAAGCTACGGTGAAGATTGATTTGCCGACAAGCGAGTTTTTGCGATCGGGTATGTTTTTGCGCGCATCCATTTCGACGGCAACGGCTCAAGGTTTGAAAGTCCCTGCTAAAGCTATTGTGCCGCAACCTGACGGCAGTTCTATTGTTTACAAACTTGTGGGCGAGGATAAGGTGCAGGCTCAACCGGTGGAAGTCGGGGAAATTTCTGGGGGTGCTGTGGGGGATTTGACTGCTGCTAAGGTTGAGGTTAAAAAGGGTTTGAAGGCGGGCGATCGGGTAGTTATTGATGGGACTGGTTATCTGAAGGATGGCGATCGGGTTAAGGTTGGTAAGTAGTTATTGGTTATGGGTTATTTTGAGATTCTTGCCTTTTTTTAACCGCAGATGAAGGCAGATAAACGCGGATGAACGCAGATAACCAATTCCCAATACTTGGACTATGCGGTTCCTGCCCGGTTGCGGCCAATTTTGATGAGGACGATCGCCATGATAGCTGGGATGGTGCCAATTGCTCTGGGAATTGGCGCTGTTAGCCAAACTCGCAGCCCGATGGCGATCGCGGTTATTGGCGGTTTGATGACTTCTTGGCTGCTGACTCTGGTGGTGATTCCGGTGGTTTTTACTTACATGGATGGTTTGCAAATCTGGATTTTTAATCTGATGCGGGGGACAGCGAAGAAGGGAAGGGCGATCGAAGGCAACATAGAAAGCCCAAATGGTAGAGTCAAAATTGGAAAATAGCGATCGGCTGCCACCCAAAATTGATCGTCAAAATGCTATACTCAAAATCAGAAAATAGTTGTACAATGTTTTTCTAGTCGTTTTTTACCGCGACCCCTCCAAGGTCAAAGAAGGTGAAAGCAGGTAAAAAACACTAAGCGCGGGCGTAATTCAGTGGTAGAATGTCAGCTTCCCATGCTGAACGTCGTGGGTTCGAGTCCCACCGTCCGCTTTGAATGAATTTTCATTTAATTATGAAAATTAATTAGTGCTATCAATTCAATCTATGGCTTATTTCTTAACCGCTGCTTTATATAAGTTCGTTGAACTACCGGATTTTGCCGACCTTAAAGCACCGCTACTCGATTGTTGCAACAACAATCAGGTCAAAGGCACTATCTTGCTGGCCTCTGAAGGCATCAATGGCACTATTGCCGGCTCGTCCGAGGGCGTACACGCAGTGCTGGCATTCTTGCGTAGTGACCCGCGTTTTGCGGATCTTGTACACAAGGAATCTTTCTCGCAAAAAGCACCTTTCTACCGCCTGAAAATACGCTTGAAGCGCGAAATCGTTACGATGGGGATACCGGACATTAATCCCCGCCTCATGGCTGGCAAATATGTTAAGCCTGATGAGTGGAATAAGCTGCTTGACGATCCCGATGTTGTTGTGGTTGATGTTCGTAACGACTTCGAGGTATCTATGGGTACTTTTGAAGGCGCTATTAATCCAAAAACAAAAAGCTTTTCCGAATTACCTGAATGGGTGCTGCGGGAAACTGCTTTACGCAGTAAACCCAAGGTGGCAATGTTTTGCACGGGTGGTATTCGCTGCGAGAAATCTACGGCTTTTTTGCGTACTCAAGGTTTTGATGAAGTCTATCATCTCGAAGGCGGAATTTTAAAATATTTGGAAACGGTGCCGGAAGCAGAAAGTCGTTGGGAAGGTGAATGTTTTGTCTTTGATGAACGGGTTTCTGTTGGTCATGGGTTAAAGTCGGGTAACTATGAACTTTGTCGCGGTTGTCGTCACCCGATTAGTCAGGAAGATAAGGCTTCTGAATTATTTGTACTTGGTGTGAGTTGTCCTCATTGCCATGGCTCAAAAACTGAAACCAAAAAACAAGGCTTATCTGAGCGTCAGCGTCAGATTGAGTTTGCTAAGCGTCGCAACCAAGTACATATAGGCGCGCGCTACGATGCGAAGGAAAAAGTAGATGAGGTGTGCGACTAATAGTATTAAAACTAAGCTCAAAGAAACCCGGTTGATACGAAAAATATTGTTTGCCGACGAGAAATATAGAAAGAAACTCGGTTTCTGACTCGTGTAGTAAGCTGTCCCGCATCTAAGTTGTATTTTTTGGGCGGGCGGGACGCCCACCCCACAAGAATTGCATCAAACTTGACTATAAAATTTAGATGCGCCTCACCTTATTAGCACTAAGCTCAAAGAAACCCCGTTTCGACGAAAAATCGGGTTTGGCGATGAGAAATATACAAAGAAACCGGGTTCTGACCAGAAAAACCCGATCGTGCGATCGACTAAACATATAATATGTCAGCAACATACCCGATTTTGTATTCCTTTCGCCGCTGTCCCTATGCTATGCGCGCGCGCTTGGCCTTAATGGTTAGCAATCGGGTGTGTGAGTTGCGGGAAGTTGTTTTGCGAGACAAACCACAAGAGATGTTGGAGGTATCTGCCAAAGGTACGGTACCAATATTGATTGATGTTGACGGGCGCGTACTGGATCAAAGTATCGATATCATGTTGTGGGCATTGAGACAACATGATCCTGAAAAATGGTTGATGCCACAGCAAGGTTCTGTTACAGAAATGCTGGAACTTATCGCTCTATTTGATGAGGGGTTTAAATATCATCTTGACCGTTATAAGTACCCGGATCGTTATCCAGGTGTTGATGCCCAAGCGCACCGGAATGAAGGTTCTTTATATCTGGGCAGACTAAATGCACATTTAAGCGCGACTAAATATTTGTTTGGTAACAATGTAGCATTGGCCGATATGGCGATCGCACCTTTTGTTCGTCAATTCGCTCATACGGATCGAGCTTGGTTCAACGAACAGCCTTGGCCTGGGCTACAAGCTTGGTTAGCAGAGTTCACAGAGTCTCAAATTTATAGCAGTGTTATGCAGAAATACCCTCCATGGGAATCCGGTAATGCAGGCGTTGTTTTTCCTTCCTCGTAATTACTTATTCTGATTCGCTGCTCGCATATTTATTGAATTCCCAAAATGTTACCATGCTAAACTTATTGTTTTCAGAATACCAAATTGACTGTCAGGGGACTAGAAAAGTGACGCAGGCCAAAATCGCATCTTGCTAAAACTTTTAACGGGAAAGGATTTACTGTATTCTAGTAAGTATTGTCAGGCTGAAATTATGATTGATGTTGGTTCGTTAGTTCGATCGCCCAGAAACGATTTGGGAGTCGGAAAAGTTGTCGAGGTATCGCGTACCGATGCCGTAATTGAATATTTTTGCTCAGTTAAAAACCGCATCCGCAAAACTGTGCCCTTAAGTCTACTGCAAGAAGCCAGGCTTCAGCGCCAAACCCGCTGCTACCTCTGGAGCACAAGTCAGGAAAGATGGATAATTGGGCGAGTTTATGACTGGGATGAAGATAAATTAGAATACGAAATTGACCTCCCCGACAGCCAAAGTTTGCAAGCTGTCGAAACTGAACTTTACGTTCGCTGCAATATCCCGATCGCCGATCCGATCGACATTTTAGCAGTCAAAGGTCAAGAAACGCCGTATTTTCACGATCGCCGATTGGCATTCGTTCAATCTGCGATCGAACAGCGGGCCGTCAGCCGCGGCATGACCGGTTTAATTTCTGCTAACATAGACCTCTATCCGCACCAAGTTGAAGTCGTCCGGCGCGTCCTAGAAGACCCAATCGTGCGCTATTTATTGGCAGACGAACCAGGACTAGGAAAAACTGTAGAAGCCGGCACTATTCTCCGCCAATTTCTGCTCGACGATCCCAACGGACGCGCGGTGGTACTGGTTCCCAAATACCTGCTCGAACAGTGGCGGCAGGAGTTAGAAAATAAATTCTATTTGTCTCATTTTGCTGACAGAGTGCAGCTTGTTGCTGTTAGTGAAATCAATCAAATTAGCCGCAACGCAAACCTAGATTTTCTGATTGTTGATGAAGCCCATGATGTGGCGGCAATGGCAAATTCGAGCGATCGCGCTCAGCAGCAGTGCTTTGAACTTTGTCAGAAACTAGCTCACAAAAGCAAAAGTTTATTGTTATTATCTGCAACGCCAGTTCTCGACCGCGAGCAAGATTTTCTAACGATGTTGCACTTGCTAGAGCCGACAACTTACCGTCTTGATGACCTGGACAAATTCAAAGAACAGGTGCAAAACCGTCAGGAAATCGGCCGCGCTTTGCTTGATTTCCTAGAAAACGCCAAGCCTATTGTTTTGCAAACAAAACTCGCTCAACTCCGCACTCTTTTTGCAAAAGACGATTATTTAATCGGATTAGCAACTGAGTTAGAAAGATGTTTTAAAACTGAAGAAACCGCAGAACAGGCTCGCCTTGTCCGAACTATTCGCACTCACGTTAGCGATACCTACCGCCTGCATCGTCGCATCCTTCGCAACCGCCGGGATGCGGTTGAGGATGTGATTTTCGACCGAGATGCTGTCCCCAAAGCCGAGTACGATCTCAATGATGAACAGTGGTCGGCAATTCACAGCATCCTCGATAAGTGGCGCACAGTCGCTCCCAAGTCTAGCGAATATCAGAGAATTTTTCTGCTGTTTTTCCGCGCGAATGGTACTTGGCTGAGTGTTTTAGAACGGGTTGTCAAAGCTCGTTTGCAGAAAAAATCGACTCCTGAGCTCGATCGAGAATTTGGACAAAATGACACGGCGATTTTGACCAAAACTGCGCTGTTTCCAGAAGAAAGGGAAATGCTGGAAACCTTGCTCAATACCCTGGAAAAGCCCCAGGAAGGAACCGATCGACTGAGTTTGTTACGAATCGCGATTCTCCGATTTCTGGCAGTTGCTTTGAAGGTTCCGCGCGAGTATCACAGCAATCCTCGCGATTTGCTGTCGAGAATTCAACAGCAAATTAAACGGCCGATTCCGGGCGAGCGTTTCCCGAAAATTGTGATTTTTACCAGTTTTACGGTAACTTGCAAAGAAATTGCGGAAAATTTAGCTAAAATCTTTGGTAAAAATGCGATCGCCAGCCATGAAACTGGCAAATCGGCGGATGAGGTTGAGGCCAATGTCAAGCGGTTTAAGACACAGCCGCATTGCTTTATCTTAGTGTGCGATCGCTCGGCGGAAGTAGGGGTAAATCTGCAATTTGTTGATTGGTTAATTCACTTCGATTTGCCGTGGTTTCCCAACCAGTTAGAACAAAGACTCGGCCGAGTCGATCGCATTGGTAGCAAAATGGGAGTGCAATTTTGTTTGTTTGCAGGCCCGGATTTGCCGGAGAGTCCCCACGAAGCTTGGTTTCAAGTTTTAAAAGACGGGTTTGATATCTTCAACAAATCTATTGCTAGCCTTCAGTTTTATGCTGAGGAAAAACTTCTTAAACTTGAAGAAAAGTTGTTTGCTGAGGGAGCAAAGGGCCTATCAAGCGAGGTTGAAACAATCAAGAATGAAATCGAACAAGAGAAAATAAAAATCGACGAACAGTACGTTCTCGATGAAATTAATACTCTTGATGACAGCGCATCTCAGTATTTTGAATCTCTCGACAACTGCGACGCTCGCCATAAAGAAATGCAGCGGGCTGTGGAAGGTTGGATTTGTCAAGCTCTCCACTTCAAACAAATTGAACATCCGAGTGTATCGGGGTTGCTGCGCTATCAACCAACTCAAAAAACGTTGATTCCCTCGAACGATTTGACAACCAGATTGATTCCTTATTGTCAGCAGTATGGTAGTTACAATCGCCGCATTGCTCATCAGAATGCGGATGTCGCTCTTTATCGAATTGGTGAGGGCTTGATCGATGCACTTGGCTCTTATATTCGCTGGGACGATCGCGGTCAAGCTTTTGCCATGTGGCGACATGATGAAAGTTGGGATGCGGAGCCTGGGAAGGAGTGGTTCGGCTTTCAGTTTAATTATTCAATCCAGACTGATGTGCAGCAGACCCAGCAAGTTTTGGAAGCACAAAATATCGAAAATTACAACTTGAAAGCTTTGCAGCGACGCGCTGATGCTCTGTTTATCCCAACTTTTGAAACGGTGTATGTAGATGCTCGTAGCGAGGAGATGTCTCTGGTGGAAGATGCGGAACTTCTGGCGATTTTGCAGCGGGCTTATAAGGGGAAAGGCCCAGCGAATCGGGATTACAATTTGTCAAAAAATCGCACGTCGCTTATTGACAGTTTTGTCGATCCGCTAGATTGGGATGATTTTTGCCAAAAGGGGCGGGTGATATCGGAGGAATTGCTGCGCGGGCGATCGGCTTTTCTGGAAATGTGCAATAGTTCCGCTGTCAGTGCTGCTATCCAACTCGAAAACCGGGTGAATCAATTGCAATTGCGCTTGAATCGACTTTCTAAATCTGAACAAGCTTTAGAATCGGTTTTGGCTGAGGAAATCAGTACGGAAAGTTTGTTGAGTCAAGCGGTTTTAGCTGGAATTCGCCACCCGCACATGACTCTTGAGTCTGTGGGATTTATTGTGATTTCTGGGCGTGCTCCTGTGAAATCTGAGGATGAAGGATAATTTGTTTGGGTGGAGTTCGATCGCTCTTTTTGGGGCGATCTCTTTTTTTGAACCGCAGATGCAGGCGGATAAACGCGGATGGACGCAGATGAATGAAAGGGCGATTCGTTTTATCTAAACTGCGGAAGTGACAGCAATTTTTAGATGAGGGGACTGCAAAAAGGGTAAGATAAAAACAGTAGTAATGAGTAGCAGTGATTTAGTTAAAAGCCACGCTTCGGCCTGACATCAAAGCGCGTCGATCGCATGGGAATTGAACCGCACAGCCAAAATGAAGAAGTCTCCGATAAAAATTCTGCTAGTAGAGGACGATGGATGGCTGAGTGCAACACTGGCAAAGGTGTTGGAAGCAAATCATTACGGGTTCGATCGGGCAAATGATGGACAAGTGAGCCTAGACTTGGCCGCAGCAATTGAGTATGACCTGATTTTGTTAGACGTGCAGGTTCCCAAACTAGATGGAATTAGTCTATGTCGGCAACTGCGATCGCAAGGCTACTGCAAACCGATCCTGTTAATGACTGCAAAGGATTCAGATGCGGAGGTGGTCGCTCTTTTCGATGCGGGAGCCGATGATTACATCAGCAAGCCTTTTGCTACGGAAGTATTACTGGCAAGAATACGAACTTTATTGCGACGCAGTAAAGCGCTTTCCCCAGGAGGTTCTACTCAGAATTCAGCGCCTAATACATTGACTTGGGGAGATCTTTGTTTAGATTTAGATTCTGGTAGAGTGACATTTGGCGAACAAATAATTTCACTGACACCGACAGAATATAATCTCCTGGAATTATTGCTGCGAAATCCCGATCGCATCTTTAGCCGCAGTGCCATTTTGGATCGTCTGTGGGGATTTGATGACGCACCAACCGATCGCGCTATTATCACTCATATTAAGGATGTCAGAAAGAAACTGAAGGCAGGCGGCTTAACTGAAGAAATCATCGAAACAGTTTATGGCATGGGCTATCGACTGAAACCGTACCCCGAATCTGCGTCGTCTAGTTCAAATAATCCTGGGATTGAGCGAACCCAAAAACATCAATTTCGCGGGATAGATAAGTCTGAGAGCGACAAAGTGTTAGAGCGGTTTCGGGGAAGCTTCAACCAACAAATTGCTGTATTGGATCAGGCAAAAACTGCTCTATTAGCAGGAAGTTTAGAAACCGAATTTCAGCAAGTGGCAAAAAATGAAGCTCATAAATTGGCTGGCTCTCTGGGGTCTTTTGGTTATCCCGAAGGCTCGAAATTGGCACGCTCGGCAGAGCATTTGCTAATAAACGATCGCTCTTTCACTGCTGCGGAAATTATCCGCTTCTCGGAATTGGTGACAGGATTACAGCAGGAATTAGCCAAAACACCGATTACATCAACGGCTGCACCAGTTTCTACTATTTCAATTTTTAACTATCGGGTTTTGGTAGTTGATGATGATGCTGCATTAACCGAGCGATTGAAAGTAGAATCCGAAGCTTGGGGATTGCGGATGAAAATTGCGCCGAATATTACTGCTGCCCGATCGCGTCTTCGCCTGTCAATGCCCGATGTGATGTTACTAGATTTAAGCTTTGCAGAGACAGAGGAAGATGGATTGACGCTACTGCGAGAACTGACCGAGCGATCGCCTACTCTTCCTATAATTGTTTTTACCGGACGAGATAGTCTTGCTGATCGCTTGGCTGTATCGCGCTTAGGTGCTAAGCAATTTCTCCACAAACCTGCAACCACCGAGCAAATTTTTCGAGCGATCGCCCGTGTTCTACCCAGTCCCAAAACTTCAGAAGCCAAAGTCTTAATCGTAGATGATGACCCTGTGATGCTGGTTAAATTATCAGCATTACTGACTCCTTGGGGAATTGAGGTGACAAATCTCAAAGAACCACAGCAATTTTGGGAGGTGTTAATTAGCACTGATCCCGATTTAGTAGTGCTGGATCTAGAAATGCCGATCGTCAGCGGCTTAGAATTGTGTCAGGTCGTCCGACAGGATATCCAATGGGAAAATTTACCTATTTTGGTGGTGACAGCCCATACCGATCCAGAATCTCTCCAACAAGCTTTTGCAGCGGGAGCCGATGATTTTATTACCAAGCCGGTACTAGGGCCTGAATTAGTCACGCGGGTACTCAGCCGAATCAAGCGCACTCGTCCTTTACTTAAGCCTGCGAATACTTAAATAGAACTTACGCACGAGGGGTAAAAACCCGGTTTATGCCTCAATCTAAAAAATGTAATTAATTAAGTAGATTAATGATAGAACATACTGATGAAGATTATGGGAAATGGCAACAACAGCCACACCCAATCCTGGCTAAAACAGCACTTTCTCTCTCCGCATCCCTCAAACTAGAAGATATTCTCAAGACTACGGTAACGGACCTCAGAAACATTCTGCAATGCGATCGGGTAATTATCTTCCAATTTGCTCCAGACTGGAGCGGAAAAGTGGTGGTAGAGTCCGTTGGTTCAGAATGTACAGCAATCTTATCCACTCAGATACACGCTCCTTGCTTTGCTGAAAGCTATATCGAAGCCTTCAAACAAGGCTTATTTACCTCTAAATCTGATATTTATACTGCCGGAATTGATACTTGTCACCGGGAATTACTGGCAAATTTTCAAGTGAGAGCTAACCTGGTTATTCCTATCCTTGAGGGAGAAGAACTTTGGGGATTATTGATTGCCCATGACTGTGCAGCACCTCGCGTATGGCAACCATCAGAAATTGAACTCATGCGACAGCTAGCAACTCAAGCGGGAATTGCCATTCAGCAAGCTAATTTATTTGATCGAGTACAAACGGAACTGAGGGAGCGGCAACAAGCAGAAATTGCCCTACAACAACTCAATACTGAACTCGAACAACGAGTCATAGAACGGACTGCAGAACTCACTGAAGTCAACCATAGCTTGCAACAATATATCAATCAAGTTGAAGACCTCTATAATAATGCTCCCTGTGGCTATCATTCCCTAGATGCAGCAGGAACAATAATTATGATTAATGATACGGAACTGAAGTGGTTAGGCTATACCCGCGATGAAATTGTGTACAAAAAGAAATTTCTTGATTTAATTACACTTGAAAGTAAAAATATTTATTTTCAAAACTTTCCCTTATTTAAAAAAAAAGGATACATCAACAATTTAGAATTTCAGCTATTGAATAAAAACGGAAAAACCATTTGGATCAACTTAAATGCTACAGCGATTTATGATGAAGCAGGTAACTTCATGATGAGTCGTTCTAGCGTATTTGATATCACCGAGCGCAAACGTACCGAAGCAGCCTTCCGCCAATATGAGCGCCTCGTATTCAATACAAGAGATGGGATTGCGCTGATGAATATTAACTATATTTATCAAATAGCCAATCAAGGTTATTTGAATTGGTGCAACAAATCTGAAAGCGAAGTTATCGGAAATTCTGTTAGGAATGTCCTGGGTGCAGAGTTGTTTGATAACTTCATCCAACCTCGCCTAGATAGATGTTTGGCTGGAGAAATAATTCAGTATGAAAAGTGGTTTGAATATCCCAATTTAGAACCGCAATTTTTGAGCGTTACCTATACGCCTTTCCGTGATGCAGGTGAAAATATTTCAGGCGTTATCGTCAGTCTGCGCGATCTGACTAAACTTAAACAAACAGAACAAATGCTGGAGCTTCAGGCTGTCATTACCCGCAACATGGCGGAAGGCATTTGCTTGGTGAGAGCCGATAATGCAGCCATTGTCTATGCCAATCCTAAATTTGAGCAGATGTTTGGCTATGACTCTGGTGAACTTAACGGTCAACACGTTTCGATTCTCAACTATGGCAGCGAATCGGTCAATCCTGAAGATGTAAATCAAGCTATTCGGTCTGCCGTTTTAGAAAACAGCGAATTCAGCTATGAAGTTCAGAATGTCAAGAAAGATGGGACTCCATTTTGGTGTAGTGCAACTTGCTCTGTATTCAATCATTCCGACTATGGCGATGTTCTGGTGGCAGTTCATCAAGATATCACAGTAGCGAAGCACCTCGAAGAAGTTCGACAAGAGGCGGAAGCAGCCTTACTACAGAAATCCCGAAAGGAAAATTTGCTCTGGAGGATTACTCAAGGGATTCGCCAATCTTTGGATCTGAATGCCGTGCTAAATACTGCTGTTACTGAAATCAGGCAGACATTACAAACCGATCGCACTGCCATTTACCGATTTAATCCTGATTGGAGTGGTGATTTTATTTTCGAGTCAGTTGGTGAGGATTGGGTAAAACTGATAGGGAGCGATATTCAAAAAAATTGTGCAGATACCTATCTGCAAGAAACTCACGGCGGTCGATTCCGCAATCATGAAAATTTTGTTGTTAATAATATTTACAGCGCTGAACTTCAACCCTGTCATATCGAGCTAGTGGAACAATTTCAAGCAAAAAGTTATGCAGTTTTCCCGATATTTTTGAGAGAAAATCTCTGGGGTTTGTTAGCTATCTACCAAAATACGGCACCTCGTCAATGGCAATCGTGGGAAATAGAATTACTTGAACAGATTGCCAGCCAATTGTCGATCGCCATTCAGCAATCCAAACTCTACCGACAACTTCAGCTTGAACTGCAAGAACGTAAGCAAGCCGAAGCCACGATCCGAGAAGCCGAACGACGCTGGCGATCGCTCTTGGATAACGTGCAGTTGATTGTTGTCGGACTTGATATAGGGGGAAATGTCAATTACGTTAATCCTTTCTTCTTAAAAATTACGGGATATACTCACGCAGAAGTTTTAGGAAAAAATTGGTTTGAAAACTTCTTACCCCGTTCTAATCAACAATCGATTCAAGTTGTTTTTTCGGAAGTTTTAGCCCATAACTATCATCCCTATTATCAAAATTTCATCTTGACAAAATATGGTGAGGAACGATTTATTGCCTGGAACAATACCATGCTGCAAGATTCAGAGGGAAACATCATTGGCACGATCAGCATTGGGGAAGATATTACCGAACGACAAAAGCTAGAACAGATTAAAAATGAGTTCATTGGTATTGTTAGCCATGAACTTCGCACTCCTTTGGCAGGAATTCAAATGTCATTGGGACTAATAAAAAGTGGGGTTTATGATAAAAAACCCGAAAAATCTAGACGCATGATTGAAATTGCCCTCCTCGATACCAATCGATTAGTGAACCTGGTTAATGATATTTTAGATTTGGAACGCCTAGACTCCGGGCGGGCAATTGTGGAGAAAACCGTTTGCAAAGCTGCCGATTTGATGCAGCAAGCAGTCGATAGCACTCAGGCGCTGGCTACTCAACAGCGGATCTCATTAATCGTTACCCCCACGGATGCAGAAGTCTGGGCAACAGGAGATGCGATCGTCCAAACTTTAACAAATTTGCTCAGTAATGCGATTAAATTCTCACCTGCCGATTCCACAATTCATCTGAGTGCCGAAAACCAGACAGACTTTGTGCTGTTCCAAGTTAGCGATCGCGGACGAGGCATTCCTGCTGATAAACTAGAACTCATTTTTGGGCGATTTCAGCAAGTCGATGCCTCCGACTCCCGTGAAAAAGGAGGCACCGGCTTAGGTTTAGCAATCTGTCGCAGTATTGTTGAGCGGCATGGCGGCAAAATCTGGGCGGAAAGTATCTTAGGTGAAGGCAGCACATTTTGCTTTACCCTACCCTTACGCATCATTGAATAACCCTTAGATTCATCTGTAGCATCAATCCCAAATCCAAAATCTCCAATCCAAAATCCCATGACTGACAGACAAATTCTAGTTGTTGACGATGAAGAACACCTTCGGGAACTTGTGCAGGCCTGCTTAGAAGATTTAGGCGGATGGGAAACAGTGGGGGCAGGATCGGGAGAGGAATGTTTACAAATGCTGCAAATAGAACAACCCAACGCTATTTTGCTGGATGTATCTATGCCGGGAATGGATGGGTTTGCTGTGTACGAGATCCTCCAGTCCGATCCGATTACCCGATCGATTCCCGTGATTCTGCTGACAGCGAAAGTTTTGCCCAGCGATCGGGCTAAATTTGCCCAGATGGCGGTAGCTGGGGTAATTGCCAAACCCATCCAACCCATCACCCTGACGGAAGAAGTAGCAGAGATTTTGGGGTGGGATGAATAACTTTCACCATTTTTGTGAATTTTTGTAACAATAACGGAATCTTTACCAAATCCTTACCGTTGCTATTTAGTCTCCTGTTATGCAGCTAACAGTTCTTTGCATTAGGAGGAGACTCAATGAATGCTTTTCAGGCTTTGAATGATGGAAATCAGGATCTAGCAGGTTCGTTTTCCGGTTTGCCCACTGGTTGTCAGCAATCCACACTTTGGATTGCTCATACAGAGGAAACACCGATCGCAGGTATTAAAATTCAAGAAAAGGATGTGACACTTATCCTTAAAGTTAACATTTCTGACCTTAATCTTGTCAAATTGAATCTCCAAATCACTCCAGAAACTGTTTTAATCCAAGGTCAACCTACCGAAGCGGCTGAAGTAGAAGGTTATTTCCTTCCTAGTGGATTTCAAAGTCTCATCCCGTTGCCCCACCGCGTACATCCTGAATTCTATGTAACTGAAATACACCAGGATAGTTTAACAATTCAGCTTGCTAAAGATTTGAGAGTTCCGCCATCCCAAGTTCGGATTCCACTCTCAACTGCAAATTTGAGCTATTCCTCAAAGATGTATATTTGAGACCCAATTGGCAACCGAAAAATTGATTTCTAATCAACCCAAATAAAATGAACGCTTTGCAAGTAGCTAATTATGAGGGCAGTCTCCTGCCCGAAAACAAGATGATAGGGAAACAAATTCTTATCGTTGATGACCAAGAACACCTCCGCGAACTGGTACAGTTGTGCCTGGAAGACCTCGCGGGATGGAACACCCTGGTGGCCGAATCAGGACAAGAATGTTTACAAATCCTAGAAACAGAACGACCTAACGCTATTTTGCTGGATTTATCAATGCCGGGAATGGATGGGTTTGCTGTGTACGCTCGTCTCCAATCCGATCCTATAACTCGATCGATTCCAGTGATTCTGCTGACAGCAAGAGTTATGTCAAGCGATATGGCTGAATTTGCCGAAATGGGTGTTGCTGGCGTAATTCGCAAACCATTTGAAGTCACTACCCTGCCGGAAAAAGTGGCAGAGATGTTGGGATGGAATGATTGACACTCCCCGGTCTGGCAGACCCAGGAATATTAAGACTTTACAATCTTAATATTCCTATTGTTAGGCTGCCCAAACTCACCCTGGGGGCGTGACAACCCCGCCAAAAACCCAGATAGGGCTACTATTTGACTGGCTTTTGTTCTAAAAAGAAATGAAGCCTTTGCAAGTTATTGCTATGACTACAAAAAGACTTTTATTAATTCACAAAAATCCGACTATAGGGGAGGTAATCCAGGCTTGCTTGACTGATTTGGGAGGTTGGAAAGTCGAAGTTGCGGGTTCGACTTTAGAAGGCTTGCGACAAGCAAGTTTCTATCAGCCAGATGCGATTATTTTGGAGATTTCTGTCGGCGAAATAGATGGATTGCTATTTCTCAAACAACTAAAAACCCAACCAGAAACCCAAGGGATTCCAGTTATGCTGCTAACTCTCAAAGCCAAATGGTCAGATTTACCACAGAGTTGGTTCCACAAATCTCAACTTGCCGCAGCGATCGTCAATCCTCTCCAGCCAACTATGCTTGCCGTTGAGATTGCGAAGGTGTTGGGTTGGGATTTAGACTGAGTATTCTCTCTGGGAACCTGGGGATTGTTGGATACAATTTCTCTCAGTTATTGCTATTTTTACGAAATATTTCGATTTGCATCAATTCCTTCACAACTTTGTATTCTTTACCAAATCTTTACTTCTTACCTCTACATTCATAGAGTTGCTGCTTCAACCCAGCTTAGAGCACTTGGCAACAAGAGACAAATACACTTTCGATAAAAAAGAGGTTTTTATGACAAGCTGTCCTTGCTGCACGAATCAACTGCTCCGTCACGTTCGCCAAAGTCAAGTATACTGGTTTTGCCGTCAGTGTTGGCAAGAAATGCCTGTTTCCCCTCTTAACAGCTACGGTTCATCGCCCTCTATAAATTTAGTTAGAGAGTTAAGGATTAAGAAGCAACTTTCTTCAGAGGCGGTAGTTTTAAGGTTAAATTACATCGCACAGGCGTGAAGCCCGTCCCACAATGGAGGCGGATGAATAAAAGGGATCTCGCACTTACCCACTAAATCTCTTCAAAAATCGCGCCTCGCTGCTGTAGATTCACCTGCATCTCCTCATCCATTCCTGAATTGTTCCCGAATCTGGCTGACTCGACATTCGCACCGCTGAAATTAGTATTTGTTAAGTTCACTTCCAGCATATTTGCGCGGCTCAAATTGGCACCGCTGAGGTTAGCTAAAGCCAGACTTGCTTTGTGCAAATCTGCGCCGGTTAAATCAGCATTTCCTAAGAAGGCGCCACTCAAATCTGCACCGCCGAATTTGGCGTTTTGCAGGTTGGCGTCGCTGAAATCGGCATCGCTTAAGTTTGCACCCCGGAAATTTACCCGATCGAGATTTGCGCTGCTAAAATCCACGGCGCTTAAAGTCGTTCCGCGCAAGCTGCTACCCGCGAAATCTAGTGCTGGGTTGAGATTGGCGATTTTTGCCAACTCCACAAAGTTGTCGGTTTGGGCCCCGATAATGCGATCGACCATTTTCTGCAATTCCGATTCAGCTTCCGGGACAATTTCCACTTCGCGCGGTTCAACCGGAGGCAAATTGTAGGACAATAGCGCCCAACTGAGAGCAGGTTGGAGTTTATTTGCTTGCAGGTATACAGTCAGGATTCTTTCTAAAACCGAATGTTGATTTGGCGTGATATCGTGCGGCCATAAACCCTCCGCATCTGTGAGATAAATATCTTCTTTAGCAACTTCAAAAGCCGCTGCTATCCGAAATTTTTGGGCAGCAACTTCTCCCAGCTTAGCACTTTTTAGCAAACCTTTTAATACTGATTTGCCCTGTTCTACTGCAAAAATCCAAGCTGGCGTTGTATCATCGCTTATTGTGGAAACGTGACACAATATGCTCTCTGTTTCCTTAATTTTTTCCGCCTTCTCGCCGCCCTGAACTCCGCGCTGACTTTCGCTCACTAAAATTTCTGCACTACTTTTAATCGGCAGGGTTTCTTCTATTGGCAACAGCTTGAAAGAACCGACTAACTCACGTGATGCTACGGGAATTTCGCAGTTTTCTAGGTAGAGCTTGAGCGTCCCGCCTTGCAGACCAAATTTGACGCGACCACCTAGCAGGGGTTCCCAATGCTCGTTAAAATTCAGGCTCAAGTGAATGTCGAGCTGCTGGATTTGGGCTGCAACCGATGGAACTGGAATTGCTTCTAATTGCATCCACAAGCAATCTGGGTATTTGTTGTGAGACTCTAGCGATCGCATATCGGTAGAAGTGCTGGCTTTGCCAGGCTGTGATGGAGATTTTGAGCAGGGCTTAATTTTTAATCTATCACACTACAGCATTTTTTCATCCATTGAAACTGTAAATTTTGTTTAATTTTCTGGACCCTTCATTGGTTTTGCTGAATTTGGCTTTTTACCCAATTGCGAAATGCTTTCACTAATTCCAAATAGTCCATTGTTTCTGCTTGTTCCAAAAATCTCACAATCTCTAATATCGGTAAGCTGGGAAATGCTAAACTGATCTCGCACTCCACGTATTCTCCCTTTTCTAATCTGTTGATTCTGAGTCGCGATCCATTATAAATCCAAACTTCTGGCACTCCCAGATCCGGATAAACCTGCAAGCTATTTTCCGAACGGCTGGTAATATCAATTTCCAACACTAAATCCGGCGGCGGATCTTGATTCATGTCGATTCTTTTTTTGCCTTTAACTGCACTAATATTCTGGATGTAAAAACATTTATCTGGTTCGACACCGCTAAGTTCAGGACGCTTGAAAGTTGTGGAACCCAGAGGTTCAATTCTCACATCTAATTCTTCAGCTAAGGTTTCAACAAATCGACCGAATACTTCTTTGAAGCGTTCGTGTTCTGGGGAGGGTACCATAATTTCAAGATTGCCGCGATTATATGTCAGTCGAATTTGCCGATCGCCGATTTCGGCAAGCAAAGTTTCGTAGGTTTGCCAACTGATACCCGATAGCTGGACAATTTGTTCCGGGGGGGCGAGAGTTTGAGCTGTCATCTGATTTTAGATTTTAGATTTTAGATTTTAGATTTTAGATTTCTCCCGCGAATAAATGCGGGGCCACAAACCAAATTGTTTTGGATGATAGTGCTAGTTTTATGCTTCGTTCAATCGCACTTTTACATCATATCATTAAAGCCAGCTCGATCGCTCTCTAATTACTGAGTTAAATATGTGCGAGCGAGCCAGATTTTTTACTCACCAATCTGCGCCGGAAACACCGCCGACAAATCCAGAGACAACTCGGGAAAACCAGGAATTACTACCCTCTGATTTGGCAACACAACTCGTTGCAATTGATAACTAAAACTACCGTTTTGTTTCCGATAAGGTTCGCTGTGCATTTCCAGTTGATTATCAACCAGATTAAATATCCAAGAATTAGGAATCCCAGCTTCAGCATAGAGAGGCAACTTCGTTTTCCGATCGTACTTCAAAGTAGAATCTGCCACCTCAATTACCAACAAAATATCAGCAGGCTCCGGGTGAGAAGATAAATAATTGTCAGAACGATTGCGGGCAATAACAACATCAGGCTCTGGTTCGCTATCATCCGTCAAAATAATTGGCTCTTGACCGCGCACGATCGCTCGTTTTCCCACCAGCGCGTACAATTCTCCAAACAGCAGCGAATTACAAACAGAGTGAAACGTACCTTTAGCAGCCATGATAATAATTTCTCCGCGAATCAATTCACTTCGGTCATCTGGCTCAAAAAAACCCAGTTCTCCCAAACGGTGATATTCGGCGATCGAGAACCGTTTTGCAGTTACAGCAGTCATAGCTTTTATTACCCTCTACAATTACCAACATTTCCAATTCTACTCAAAAATCCCGCCCCGTGTCCTTAACTCAATTTTTATCGCTTCCGAAATTCCCAGACAACCAGAAAAATTCGCATTGTCCACCACCGCATTTTTTAAATCAGCGCGGCTCAAATCAGCATTTTTTAAAATCGCACCGCTCAAATCAACACCGCTCAAATCAGCATTTTTTAAATTAGCGTCTGTCAAATTTGCATCTACTAAAATCGCATCCGGTAAATAAGCACTGCTCAAATTTGCTCCGGTTAAATTTGCACGGCTCAAATTGGCCCGGGGCAGCTTGGTTCGCAAATCAGCACCGCTTAAATTAGCGCTGCTGAGTTCAGCATCCCGCAAATTAGCATTGCACAAATTAGCATCAATTAAAATAGCAGCGCTCAGCAAAGCACCGCTGAGATCCGCTAAGGTCAAATCGGCGCCCCGGAGATTTGTTTCGCGCAAATCCGCACCGTTAAAATCAGCGTAGTGCAAGTCAAAACCGCTTAAATTAGCCCCGGCTAAATCTTCATCCAGATTCAAACCAACTGTTTCTGCAAGTTGTACAAAATTATTATATTTATCGGTTAAAAACAGTTCCCGGGCGATCGCCAATAGCTGCTGGCGATACTGGTTAGCCTTCTCGTAATCTGCTAAATACTTGTAACCGAGCTTCAAATTCTTGAGAGCATTGCGCTCAATGCGATCGTCCTTGCTGGCACGCGCGATCGACAACTGCTCGTGATAACATTCGATCGCACCAGGCAAATCTCCATTAGCATCGTAAGCTAGCGCCAAATTGCTCAAAGTTTCCAGCGTTTGGCGCGCGTCGCCACTTTCTCGCGCGATCACCAAACGCTGCTGCTGGTAATCAATAGCACTAGAAAAATCCTCCAGAGTACAGCAAGCATTGCCCAGATTTCCCAAAGCATTCGCCTCGCCCCGGCGATCGCCAATTTCCCGCGCTAACACTAAATGCTGCTGGTAGCAGTCGATCGCCTTAGGATAATTTCCCAGCGCTTCGTAAGCTACGCCCATATTCCCCAGCGCCGCACCAGATCGCCGCTTATCGTCCATTGAGCGATACAGCCCCAGCGCTTCCTGCCAAGACTCCAGCGCAGCCTCAAATTGCCGCGCCTGATATTGCGAAATCCCCTGTTTGATTAGCTCGCTAGCTTGTTCGCTCATACTGTCAAAATTAGTAGTTGATAACTAAAGTTGATATTAATCGAGTCAAAGCGCTAATTGCTAATCGGTAATTGCTAATCGGTGGCCTCCCAAAGGCCTCTCCCCTGACAGATGTAGGTTTTTTACCGTTTCCGGTTGGATGGGAATGATCGAGTCAAGGTTAATAATTCCACATTCCCCAACGGACCACTCCCCATCCCGAACGGTGTAACCGGAATTGATATAACCCATAGCAGAGAATATCGGCTGGCTGGGGTTTGATCCCTATTGAATCGGTCTAACCAGATTAACAATCGCCCCAATCAGTTCCTCCGGCTCAACGGGCTTGGCAATATGCCTTTGAAACCCAGCGTCAAGCGCTTGCTGCTGATTAAAATCCCCCGCATAGGCAGTTAAGGCGATCGCGGGAATTTGCCCACCTTGCTCTGGTGGTAAAGCTCTCACTTGCTGCAGCAGCATATAGCCATCCATATCTGGCATCCCAATGTCGCTCAGCAGCACGTCTGGCTTGGATTTCATTAACGCCGCCAAGGCGGAGCCTGCTGAGTCGGCGAAGATGACACTTGCCTGGGCCTGCTGCAACAGAAAAACCACAAACTCCCGTGTATCGGTATCATCATCGACCACTAAAACTTGAACGCCTTTCAAATTGAGGGATGCCTCCTCCGATTGCCCCTCCGGGTTGACGGCTGGCTCGATCGGCATCAGTGGCAGTCTGACGGTAAATGTGGCTCCTAGCTGTTCACCACGGCTTTGGGCCTGAACCGTTCCGCCATGCAGTTCAACTAGGTAACGGACGATCGCTAATCCTAATCCCAATCCCCCAAACTTGCGCGTCGTGGCACCATCGGCTTGACGGAAGTAGTCAAAGACGTGTGGCAGAAACTCTTCAGGAATGCCCTGGCCGTTGTCGCTGATGGTGATTTGAGCTTCATTACCCACTTGCTCTAATCGCACCTCAACCCGACCGCCTGCGGGGGTAAATTTAATAGCATTGGAAAGCAGATTCCACACCACTTGCTGCAAGCGGGTTGAATCACCTGACACATAACCCAGGTTGTAATTAAGGCTGACCTCTATCCCAATGGATTTGGCCCCGGCCGCCAGCCGCACTGTTTCGAGCGCCGCTCTTATAGTCGATGCCAAATTGATCGGAGTGGCATTCAGGCTGAGCTTCCCTTGCAAAATCCGGGAGACATCGAGCAAGTCTTCAATCAATTCAGATTGCAACTTGGCGTTCCGTTCAATTGTGGCGAGGGCTTGTGCCGTCTTCGCTTCGTCGAACTTGCGAACTTGTAGGAGCTTTGACCACCCCAAAATGGGATTGAGGGGCGATCGCAGCTCATGGGACAATACTGCCAGAAACTCGTCTTTGATGCGGTTGGCTTGGCGCAACTGCTCGGCTTGTTGCTGTAAAGAAGTTGTCAGGTTTGCCCGTTCCAGAGTGATCGCTACCTGATCGCAGGTTACTTGCAGCAGGTCAATTTCTTCTGAAGTAAAGCAAGTCCGGGTGAGACTGCCGAACGAAAGCGTCCCCAATAAGCGTCCCTGAGCAATCAGCGGTTGAGCGGCATAAGCGGTGATACCCATTGAGTGGATAAGTTGAGCATGAGGATCGGTGGCAATTTGCTCTCGATCGAGAACAATTTGCCGCCGATCGCGGGCAACCACTCCACAGACGTATTCACCGAAGTCGATCCATTCCATAATTGCTGCCACTTCCTCAGAAACCCCACTAGAATTGCTCAGATGCAGAAGAGGCCCATTGTCTTTCTCCTCAACTAAGTAGTTGTAGTAACAATGCAGGTCTAGCTGGGCTGAGAGCTTGCTAAACAAGGTGTTCATCAGCGCTAGGGGTTGTTCGGTGGCAAGCAAATCACTGGTCATTTCATATAGCAGATGTAGCCGTTGGTTTGCCTGTCGCTGCGCGGTCTTGTCTTGCAAGATATTCACAAATCCTTGCGTGTTGCCCGTTTCATCCTGTAACGGCATCATTAAACCACTCGCCCAAAAGCGGCTGCCGTCTTTCCGCACGTGCCAGCGTTCGTTCTCTACTTGTCCCTGCGTCAGAGCAATTTGCATTTCCCTCTGTGCTCGTCCCTGTTCCTTGTCTTCGGGCGTGAATATGATGCGACTGGGGCAGCCGATCGCCTCTGCGTCTGTGTAGCCCAAAAGCCTTTGGGCGCCAGAATTCCAACTAGCAATCGTGCCATCGAGATCGAGAGTGAATATGGCGTAATCTTTGGCACTCTCAATAATCAGACGGAGGCGGGATTCACTCTGGCGCAAGGCGACTTCTGCTTGGAAGCGATCGGTGATGTCAATACAGGAACCGATGTAGCCCAGGAAATCGCCTTCTAATGTAAACCGGGGGATTCCTATGTCTATAAACCAACGGTAGGCTCCATCAAAGCGTCTGAGGCGATACTCCATCTGAAACTGTTGCCGAGCATCAAAGGCAGTGACATAAGTATCTGAGCAATGTTGCAAATCATCGGGATGGACTGCTTCTAACCAACCATTGCCTATTTCTTGCTCGATCGTCCGTCCAGTAAAGTCTAGCCACGGCTGATTAAAGTAATTACAGAGTTTATCAGTTCCAGACATCCAGATCAGAACAGGAGCGGTATCTGCCAGTTGCCGAAAGCGAACTTCACTCTCGCGCAGTTCAACTTCTGCTTGTTTGCGATCGGTAATGTCAATGATAAATTCCACGCCCTCTGCTTCATTGAACTGCGTCGCAGCGAACAATGCCCACCAGCGCGAGCCGTCTTTGCGGATGTATTGCTTTTGATAAGGATTCGTGCGCCCGGTTGCTTCAAACTCCTCGACTGCTCTCAGGGAATGGGGCATCCACTCCGGCGGTGTCATGGTGTCCCAGCGCACCAATCCTTGCTCAGTATCCTCACGGCTGTAGCCGCTCATACGGAGGAAAGCGTCGTTGGTTTCGGTGATAGTACCGTCGGTTTGGAAGAAAATGACCCCGACAGTTTCGATCGCCATCGCCCGACGCAGACGCGCTTCGGATTCGCGCAAGGCAAGGCTCGATCGATCGCGATCTAATATGATGCTGGCGACTTGGGTGGCGAAGTCGGATAGTCGGTAATCCAAATCAGTCGGCATCCGCGCCTCGTCGAAGCACAGAATCAGAGAACCAAGGGGCAGGTTGTCTGCGCCCTGTAGGGGCGCGGAATGACACGCCAGCACGCCGTGAGCCACGCATAAGTCTCGCCATCTTGGCGACCAGCGATCGTCGTTGGCGATGTCGGCACAGGTGACAGGTTTGCCGGAATACACTGCCTCGCCGCACGTACCGAAGGCAAGCTCATTAATCGGGTTATCCTTGAGTCCTTGAGCGAAGGACGGCCTAAAATCCGGGGCGATCGAGTAGGGAAACGTCAGTCGCTGGGCATCGGCTACCAGGATACAGGCTCGCGTGCGCGGATTTAGCTTGGACACGGAGGCACACAGGGATGAGAGACATTCCTCCAGCGGGTGTCCTGAGGCGGTAAACTCCAGCAGTCTCTTCTGCTCGGCCTGCACGAGTTGGGCCTGTTTGCGATCGGTAATGTCAGTTGCAAAAATTTTCAGCCCATCGGCCTGCGGGAAAACCCGGTACTGAAACCAGCGATTGCAGGGCAGATAAAGATACTCAAACTCGACGGGTGTTTGGGAACTTATCGCCCGATGCAATTGAACGTAAACATCGGTGTCAACGGTATTGGGAAACAAGTCCCAATGGTTATAACCGAGCAGTTCTTCTCGCTGCTTAGAAGTCATGGAGCATAAGCGATCGTTGACGTAGGTGAAGTGCCAGTTGCGATCGAGAACAAAGAAACCATCACTGATGCTAGAGAGAATGCTTTCAACCTGCCCACGAGCTGTTTCTGCTTCTCGCCGCAGCACTTGTTCCTGCTGCATTGCTTCGGGCCGCAGCACTTGTTCCTGCTCGACATTTGTTTCCACTCGTGCTAACAATTCACGGTCAGAAAACGGCTTAGTCAAGTAGTCGTCGGCTCCAGCTTCCATGCCCCAGAAATCGAGTAGCCTGTTCACCAGATTCAGCAAGCGTTGCCCATTGCGCTGCACTACCTCCATCCGTTCTCGATGCTCCGCGGGTAGCGGCACGTTTTGATCGGTGAGAGCGTCCTCAGTTGAACCCATTATCAGGGTGAGGGGAGTCCGCAATTCATCGCTGACGTTACTCAAGAAAACCGTGTTGGGGCGATCGAGTTCTGCTAGTGCTTCGACTCGTTTCCGCTGTTGTTCATAAGTGCGGGCATTGTTTATGGCTGTTGTCACCTGCCCTAGGATCAAGTCAAAAAAGCCTTTGTAATCATCATCAAAGGCTCTGAGTGGACTCACTCCGGCAATCAAGAACCCGAAGGTTTCTCCAGATCGGGCGAGTGGTAGAATGACCGCTTGATGGGGAGATTGGGACCATGGGCCGCCGGGTAAAACTCCAAATCGCGCTTCTAAATCCTCAACTATTTTGCTTTCACCCGTCTCCATGACTTGCCTCAGTTGCCACCCCTGGGACGTTTCAGCGGATGTCAGATCGATCGCCTCTGGGCTGGCGATGGTTCCGGCGGCTAACCTGGTTGTGCCGGAAAGTCGTGCTTGAGTGCGATCGCGATCGAGGAGATACAGCAGTGCAAACGGGATGTCATAGGCGTTAGAGGTCAATGCGGTGGCGCAAACACCGCAGGCGGCTTCTACCGTCAATGCGGTGACTGTTTGTGCGCCTAATTCACGCAGCGTCCTCAAGCGGCGATCGTTCAACACCCGCTCAGTTTCTTCGGTGACAGCGCCAAACACACCACCTGGTGTGCCATCATCGGCGGGAATAGGACTGTAGGAGAAGGTGAAGTACGTCTCCTCTGGATACCCGTTGCGCTCTAGGATCAGCAAGGCTTCTTTATTCCATGACGATTTGCCTTCTTTTAAGACTGCTTCAGCTTGAGGGCCAACCACCTCCCAAACGTCTGCCCAAACCTTAAACGCAGATTCACCCAGGGCCCCCGGATGACGCTGACCCAGTATCGGGATGTAAGCGTCGTTGTAGAGGTTAATCATCTGGTCTCCCCACCAGATGAACATGGGGTAGGAGGAACCCAAGACGAGCCCGATTGCCGTTTTTAAGCTTTGCGACCAATTCTCGACAGCACCCAAAGCCGAAAGCGACCAATCGTGCGATCGGATCAGCGCCCCCATCTCGCCACCACCCGCAAAAAGCTCTTGAGGAATTTCCTCTGATCCATTGACGCTCATTCTTTTTTTTTCCTATCTAAAAATATTTGGTTGGCAGTGCCTCAGCTTCAAAAAATCCCGACCCACCCAAAAAACTAGGCTGTTTAAGTTCCTTAAGCATTTTTTCCTAATGCTTGCGCTTCCCGGAGACTGCGCTCAGGGTTTGCTAGGAAATCCCAGTTAGAAATATAATAATAATTATGTCTATTTGTTACCATGCCCGAATGCTTGATTTTATTATTCACTTGATTCCACAGGTTCCCAACGTGCTGTGTTAAGTTCACCTCAAAAAATGCGGTTAACGATCCTGCTATTCTTTGACACAATCTCATACCTCGACGAGCCATCACCCAACCCCCTGCTTCATCACTGGCAAAGCCATACATTTTAAGGTATTTAACCAAGGCAATAATACTATTATAAGCCTGATTTACTGCAATCAATTCCCTCCCAGGATTATAAAAAATAGACTTTAATAACTTGAACAACCGAGAATCAGCCCAACCCGCAAGCACCCGAACCTACTTTTTGCCTCATTCTCTTAGTTGTTCTTTGTTTCGCTAAAAAATCCAATTATTCACAAACAATTGGGTACGGGTAAGTGGTAGCTAATACTGGTAATCGGTTAATGTTGCGCGGGAAATCTCCTGTTTCAGCTCTCGATACTTGCCAAATTTAGATTCTAAACAGGCGGACACTCTGAATTTTAAATTATTGTCATCCCCTTGAGATACTTGATTGCCGAATGACTCCTTCTTACACCCAACTACAAAGGCTGGCTTTTGCGGAACTGACAGTTTAATAATACGAGCAAATCTTAAATCTGCTATTATTTGCTGATATCGGTGTATTTTATTTTTTTTGTTAGGGAGCGAAAAGCGTAAATTATGCAAATAGGTTGGGGGATATTTCCCCGAACATGATAAAGGGAAAACGCCACATTTTTTACTACTACGCCAATTTTTTACAGCATAAAAGTTCCGAGCGTTTTTCAGTTTCCTTTCGGCTTTCTTCAGCCAATATGTACAAGATTTGGCTTTGCCTTCTCAGGTTTGGATGTTTAAAATCCCACCCGATCCGGCACTGTCAACAGCGCCCTTAGCTGCTGATATGACCCCAGTGGCGTGTGGGCTGTGGCCTGTGGCGTGTGGCGCAACCACAAGATGTGAACTTAGCTGGTTTGAAGTGGCTAGAAACTGACAAGCAAAACTAAAAGATAAAGACACTAGGTAGTTTGTCGGTTCCCAGTGTCTTTATAACTCCAAAGCAATGCCCCCTTACCAGTTGTTAGCAAGTAAGGGGGATTTGAAACCCCCAACTTAAGACTCTAATCTAGATAAAGTGCTTGTAAATTAACTGTTAGGGTAGTATCCAACTCTGGTGCAAAGCCAGAGCCTTTTGCCCTATATGTTGTAGGACCTTGGATTAAATAAGCAGGTCCACCACACTCCATAATTAAGTCACTACCAGTTTTAACTGGCTCATTTTGACAACCGTATTCTACTCTTCCATCTGGTCCAGTAATGATTATCTCTTCTATTACTCCACTCTCGCCACCAGGTGGTAATGAAATAATAGCAGAGCCAAGTCTAGTATCCTCTATTAGTTCGCCAGTTACGCTGACATCGAAACTTCCCTTTACAATAGGAACCGATTGCGGGAAGGCAAGAAAATCGCCGGCTTTTGGTAGGCGTAGTGCCATCGCGGCTGTAGGGAAACACGATATCACTAATAACAGAGTGAAAGCCAAAACCTTTGCTGTTTGGATAAATTTATTCAGCGACTTCATGATTTACTTCTCTTCTATTGTTTTCATTTTATTTTGTGAATAAACACTCTTTTTTAAGCTTTCTGACAACTGCCTAACACTTTTAAAACATCCTCTTGCCAACGGAACATACAACTCAACAAAACTGTTTTCGCGACAAGACATTAGTCCAGTGCCGAATACTATTGCAGGAGCGTAAATAGTCGCTGGCTTAAAGCGTCTAGTTTGACAAATGCTTTAGCAGAAGCCGATTGAAATCTATCTTAGTGGCCTTCAAGGTTTGAGTATGTCACTATTTGCAAGAAAATGCAAGGACAGTTAAGACAGTTAAGAATGAATCAAGAATCGATCGCGTCTTTAGACCTGAGAGTGTCAAACCTGTTAGGAACCTGTTCCTCTCCCTCTGGCGCATCCTTATTTTCACGCCCGTGCCCGACAAAAAAAAACAAAAAAAAAGAGAGAGCTACGTAAGTAACTCTCTCTGCCATCAGGGTGCATCTACATAACACAATATAACACGACCGGGATGAGGGGTGACACCCTCAAACGTGAAGATGCTGTAAAGAAATGTATATAAATTATAAAGTTATCATAGAGCGCGAAGGGCGAGAGGGGGGCGGGATCGGGGAAAACCGATCGCCCGCCGCTGTATCCGCTACAGAACCCCCTTAACGATTGCTTAGGCCCGGCCGTTAAGTTTCGCCACGAGCAGCTCATTGGTCAATTTGGGATCGGCCCGGCCGCCCGTCTCCTTCATGACTTTGCCGACAAAAAAGCCCAGCAGCTTAGTTTTGCCGCCTCGGTACTGTTCGAGCTCCTTGGGATTGGCGGCCAAAACTGCATCTATCGCCCGATCGATCGCCCCAGTATCCGAAATTTGAATCAAACCCTTGCTCTCTACGAACTGCTGAGGAGAACCACCGTTGGCGAGCAACTCCGGCAAAATATCCTTAGCGATTTTGCCGCTGATGGTGCCGGCATCAATTAGCCTCAGCAGTTCGGCTAAATCCTGCGGTTGGAAAGGAATTTCTGCAATCGCCAGCTTTTCATTTTTCAGATAAGCAGTAATATCTCCCATCACCCAATTAGCAGCTTGTTTCGCACCAGCACCGGCGGCGATCGATTTTTCAAAATACTCAGCCACCGCTTTGTCGTCAGTCAGCACCCGGGCGTCGTAGGGAGAAAGAGCGAGCTCGGTTTCGTAGCGATGGCGCTTTTGGGCTGGCAATTCCGGAAGTTGAGCTTTCCAATCCTGCAATTGGTGGGCCGAAACTTCGATCGGAGGCAAATCCGGTTCCGGGAAATACCGATAATCGCTCGCACCTTCCTTAATCCGCATACTGAAAGTACACTGCCTGTTTTCATCCCAAAGCCGCGTTTCTTGGACGATGGTTTCGCCATTCTCCACAGCTTGAATTTGTCGCTCGATCTCGTAATCGATCGCCCGTTCGATCGCATTAAAAGAGTTCATATTTTTAATTTCGACCTTAGTGCCGAACTCTTTTCTGCCAACGGGGCGCACCGAAATATTCACGTCGCACCGGAGCGAACCTTCCTGCATATTCCCGTCGCCAACACCGATGTAGCGCACGATCCGGCGCAATTCTTGACCGTATTCGGCAGCTTCGGCGCCCGATCGCAAATCCGGTTCCGAAACAATTTCGATTAGAGGCACACCGGCGCGGTTGTAATCCACCATTGAATAAGTAGAACCGCTCAGCCGATCGCTGCCACCATGAACCAATTTTCCGGCATCTTCCTCCATGTGCAAGCGAGTGATACCGATTTTTTTTCTAGTAGAATTTCCCGTCTCGTCCACGAGTTCAATTTCTAGCCAACCGTTAGTAGCGATCGGCAAATCAAACTGAGAAATTTGATAATTTTTCGGCAAATCGGGATAGAAATATTGCTTGCGGTCAAACTTACTGTAAGGTGCGATGGAGCAGTTGAGAGCCAGCCCTGCTTTCACCGCATACTCGAGCACTTTTTGATTTAATACTGGCAAGACTCCAGGCATTCCCATACAAATTGGGTCAATGTTAGTATTTGGGGCATTGCCAAATTCTGTAGAAGAACTGGAGAAAATTTTAGTATTCGTACTCAATTGACAATGAGTTTCGAGACCGATAATGGCTTCGTACTGAGTTTGGTTTTTTATCGAAGAGGGTGCAGCAGCAGTCATAAGCGACCTAAAAGACTGAATAACTTTAGATTTTATTTTAGCTTTTTATTGACGAAACCGATTGGAGATTATTTGTAGGTAGGGGCGGTTTCATTGGTGTCAACAAGCCGGTCAAACCCGCAGTCCGGCAGGGGTTTAAACCCCCGCCAGACTGTGTCCAAGCGCGTTAAGTTGAGACCGATGGGGATCGGCACAAGCAACGCCCTGCGGAGGATTCGCGATCGCGAATCCGATATCCTTTGGAGCGTCCCCAAACCACAACCCTGTGCAAAAATATATTTAGTGACAGCTCCCGCCCACACCAGGGCCTAGGAGAGTTTTAGATCCATCGACCGCAATTGGCGATCGATTCGCTCGCCAAACCCTTTTACTGGCAGTCTTTAATAGCACCGCCCGCCGACAGCGATCGGCTCCGCGCACCAATTAAAAATTAAAAATGTATAATTTGACATAAAATTACATATTTTTAATTTTTAAGCTGTAATTTTGAATTGTAAAAGTAACACTTGCCTAAGTGTCAAAAATATGCCTGAAATTCCAGTTGAAAGTGCCACACTGTTTCAGAACAGCATCACTGAGCTAGAGCAGGCGGAATCAGCCCTCGAACTCGCTTGGAACGAACTCGAAAAACAAACAGCAGAAACCATTGCTCACATTGCCAAAGCCGGCTCCGCAAACACACAGGAAATCAGCGACCGCTTGGCCGGGGCGAAGCAACTCCGTCAGCAACTTCAAAGTCAAATAAAACAAGTCAACTCGCGGCTGGAATTTCACCTAGAAAACTCGCCAATGGCAGTTATAGAGTGGGACCGAGAATTTCGGGTAGTGCGGTGGTCGCCAATGGCAGAAGAAATATTTGGCTGGAGTGCAGCAGAAGTAATCGGTAAATACTGGCACGAATGGTCAATAGTTCATCAAGAAGACTTCGAGCAAGTGTGCGCCGTCACAAATCAACTGTTACACCGCAGAGAACCCCGCAACATTTGCCGCAACCGCAATTATACCAAAGATGGGTCGGTAATTTACTGCGAATGGTACAATTCTGCAGTAATCGATGAATCGGGAACAGTAGTTTCAATTCTCTCTTTTGCCAGAGACGTAACGGATCGCCACCGCACTCGAGAAGAACTGCACCGGCGCGAGCAAGCTTTCAGCACCCTAGCCGAAAATGCGACTGATATCATCGCCCGGTTCGATCGAGAACGGCGCCTCCTTTACATCAACCAAGCAGTAGAATCAGCGACCGGAAAACCCCCCGCAGAATTGATTGGCAATAGCAGCAGGCAATCAGGAATGCCGCCACACTTGTGCGACCTGTGGGACGAGACTTTTCTGAAAGTTTTTGGCACCGGCCAACAAGAAACCATAGAATTTGAGTTTCCCACTCCCCAGGGCATAAAACATTACCACTGTCGAGTCATTCCCGAATTTGCTGAAGACAATTCAGTAGAAACTGTTTTATCCATCGCCCGCGACTTCACAGAACTAAAACAAGTCGAATGCCAGTTGCGACAAAGCGAATCCCAATTTAGATCCATTGTTGATTCTAACATGATCGGTATAATTTTTTGGGATATTAACGGCAGCATTACAGATGCCAACGCCGCTTTTTTAAACACGGTCAACTATACGCGGGCAGCTCTGCTTTCAGGAAGAATTAACTGGCAAGAAATGACACCGCCAGAATACGTGAGTGTAGACACAGAAAAACTTGCCGAACTGAGGGCTATAAATACGGTTTTTCCCTATGAAAAAGAATTTATGCGCTCCGATGGTAGTCGCGTTCCGGTGCTGATTGGCAGCACATTTTTAGAAGGAACGCAGCAGTTAGGTGTGAGTTTTGTGCTGGACTTAAGCGATCGCAAACAGGCCGAATCGGAACTGCAAAAACATCAACAACTTTTAGAGAGCATCCTGACAACTATCCCTAACTTTCTCTACATTTACGATGCAGTAGAAAACAAAAATATTTATGCAAATGAATCTGTCACAGCCATACTCGGCTACACGGCAAAAGAATGGCAAGATTTGGGTAGAGATGCTATCGCTAACTTAGTTCATCCCGAGGATCTGTTAAAGTTAATTACAGGTATGGAGCGGCTAAAACACAGCAGCAATCCCTATGAAACGGATGACAGAGACTACAGAATAAAACACAAAAATGGGGAATGGCGCTGGGTGCACGATCGGTCTACAATCTTCAAAAGAACGCCAGACGGGCAAATGAGGCAAATAATCGGTTCCGTACTCGACATCAGCGATCGTAAACAAGCCGAAGAATCATTAAAACAGCAAAAAGAACTGCTGCAAACTATTTTCGACAACGTGCCGGTCATGCTCGCATTCTTGGGCAGCAGCGGTGAAGTAAACTGGGTAAACCGCCACTGGGAACAAGTGCTCGGCTGGAGTTTTGCAGAAATCAAAGACCGCGATATCTTGGCCGAATTTTATCCGCAGCCAGAATACCGTCAATACGTTTTGGATGAAATCCAAGCAGCAAATCAGAACTGGAGCGACTTCAAAACAAAAGTTAGAGACGGGCGAATTATCGACACTTCTTGGGCAAATGTTCGCCTTTCCGACGGCAGGTGTATCAGCATTGGTCAAGATATTACCGAACGCAAACGAGTAGAAGCTGAACTCAAAGAACTCAACGAAACTTTAGAAGCTCAAGTCGCCCAGCGTACCGCAGAGTTAGAGACTTTTTTTGATGCTTTGCCGGACTACATTTATGTTGTAGAACGGGACAATATGCGCTTTTCTTTTGTCAACCATCCCCTTGCCGAATTTTCCGGCTTCGACAGCAGGCAGCAGATGCAGGGCAAAACCATTTTTGAGTGCTATCCCAGCGAACTCGCAGAACGATTTTGCCGGGAAAATTTGCAGGTATTTGAATCGGGCAAAACTCTGCACTTCCAGGAAAAATTTGTGAGTTCGGGCGGCAAAGCTTACTTCGACACGTTTAAAATTCCGCTGAGAAATCTCAACGGCGAGGTTTATGCTTTAATTGGCACTGCTCGCGATATCACTGAGTTGGTAGAGACAAAACAAGCTTTGTCAGAACGCACAGAGCAATTAGAAGCTGCCAATCAAGAATTAGAATCTTTTTCTTACTCAGTTTCCCACGACTTGCGCGCGCCTTTGCGACACATTTCAGGTTTTGTCAATGCCTTGAAGCAGCGGCTAGAAGCAACTGAGGCGTTGGGCGATCGCAAAATATCTCACTATCTGGAAGTAATTGAAGACAGCAGCCAAAAAATGAGCCTGTTGATTGACGGTTTGCTAGCCCTGTCGCGGGTGACTCGCACCGAGTTGATGCACATTCCGATCGATCTGACCCGTTTGGTAAACACTGCGATTAAATTGACTAAACCCCCAAATGTCGCTGATCCGGCTCAAACTCCCCACAGCGTTGAATTTACCGTCGGAAATTTGCCGACGGTAACGGGAGATCCAACCTTGCTGCAACAGGTGTTCAGCAACTTGATTAGCAACGCCGTCAAGTTCAGTCGCGGACGCACTCCGGCTACAATAGTTATTGAGGCTCTACCCGATGGAACGATTTTTGTCAAGGATAACGGTGTGGGTTTTCAGATGGAATATGCCGATCGGCTATTTGGAGCCTTTCAGAGGCTGCACTCCCAGAGAGAATTTGAAGGTACGGGCATCGGTTTGGCGATCGTCCAGCGGATTATTCACCGCCACGGCGGCACGGTTTGGGCCCAAAGCCAACCTAGTCAAGGAGCCACGTTTTACTTTAAACTAGGGCAAACAATCTCAAATGGTAATATAGATTCGTAAGTTAAGTGTATAAGAGTTTTAAATTCTGAATTTGAAACTTTTACACACTTAAATAAGTCACAATCGGTGAGAGCATCCGAATTTTGGTTTGACAGGAGTGTTCGCTGTGAGAAATCGAAGTGAAAGATATAGACTTGGCTGTGCAAGATGCTCGCACTCCTAAAAAACGCTTTTTACAGAATAGGGATGCTCCCCAATCGGTTCGGTCAGCCTTCGACTGCGGGTGCTAAATAAAGGTCTTGAGAGTAGAGTATAGCCTTTCTCAGTAACATGTTCCGACGTGCATAGGGCATAGGCCTCCGTGGGCATAGGGCATAGGGCATACCTCACCACGCTTGAGAACCGCTATATATAATTGATTTTGCTAAAAACAAGTAAAAATACTGAGATAAAATTAACCCAACTAAATCTAAAAATTTACATTTAGCAACAACAAGAACAACTAATTAAAAACCTCCACAATACCTTATGTTAGATATAACTGAGACAAACTATCTACTAAAAGTGGTAGCGGAATCAACATTAAAGTTGTTGATTGTCGAAGACATGGCAGAAGATATGGAATTAATAGTGCTCGCCTTAGAATCGGGGGGAGTAAATTTTAATTGGGACACTGCAGAAACATCAGCCGAGTGCAGAAAATTGCTCCAAAATTGCAATTACGATGCTGTACTATCAGATTACCGCCTGCCTGGTCTCAACGGTTTAGAAGTGTTGAAATTAATGCAGGAATTAGGGCAAGACATACCATTTATTTTAGTAACCGGAAGTTTGGGAGAAGAAGCGGCAGTTGAGTGTATCAAAGCCGGAATGACGGATTACGTATTAAAAGGGCGGCTGTTTAGGTTGCCAACAGTCTTAGAACGCTCGCTCCAAGAATACAAAATGCGGCGCCAGCAGCAAGAAGCGATAGCCCAACTTCACCGGCAAGCTCAGCGAGAAGCGATCGTCAACCGCATCCTCCAAGCTATGCGCTTCACCCTTGTACTCGACGAAGTGCTACAAACCACCGCAGATCAACTCCACGAAGCTCTCGAAATCAGCGCCTGCGCCATCTTGCAGCCTGATGCCGAAGGCGGCATCAGAGTTCGCTACATCAGCTCATCATCCGGCAGAGAACGGTTCGTCGGGCTAAATTGCGAATTTGCCGAGCACTACTACTCCTGGCTGGCGGCGGGAGAAACCCTGGCCGTTGACGAGTTATCGACCCTGTGCCCGTCCCTGCAAGCATCAGCAGATTTTGTAGGGTTTCGCGCCGTCGCGATCGCGCCGCTACTCTACCAGCAGTCATTTTTGGGAGGAATTGCCCTCTATCAGTGCGATCGGGCGCGCTCTTGGACAGCCGAAGAACTGTCGCTACTCAAAGCCATAGCCGACCAGTGCGCGATCGCAATCCACCAAGCCGAACTATACCAACAAGCCCAAACCGAACTCGCAGAACGCAAGCGCGCCGAAGCAGCAGTCTGGGGCATCCAGCAGCAGCTAGCCACAATGGCAGCCAACATTCCCGGCTCAGTCTACCGCACCGTGCTGCATCCAGACGGCACAATGTCGATGCCCTACATCAGTCCCGGCGTGCGCGAAGTTACTGGGCTCGGGGCAGAAGAAGTAATGAAGCGCCCGGAACTGTTGACCGAAATTATCCATCCAGAGGACAAAAGCTCTTTTGACAGCAGCGTAGCAGCATCGAGAGCGAGTCTTTTGCCGTGCGATCGCCAGTACCGGATCGTTCTGAGATCTGGGGAGGTCAAGTGGGTGCAAGACAGCGCCAGATTTTCCCAGAACGAAAACGGCGACATAATAGTAGACGGAGTAGCTCTCGACATCAGCGATCGCAAAGAAGCCGAATCAGCCCTCAGACAAAGCGAACAGCGATTTCGATCGCTGATTGAAAACGCCACAGACATCACGATCATTATCGACGGTGAGGGCATCTTCCGCTATATCAGCCCTTCCGTCAAACGAATTTTAGGATACGCGCCCCACCAGGCGATCGGGCGCAGCGCCTTAGAAATAGTTCACCCCGACGACTGCGCCAGGATCGCCGAAACCCTCAACAAAGTCATTGAAAACCCCAAAAGAAGCCAGTCCCCAGTTGAGTACCGAGTCCGCCACCGCAACGGTTGCTGGTGTTATGTAGAAGCTGTAGCCACCAACTTGCTGTATGATCCCGCAGTCAAGGGAATCGTGATTAACTGTCACGACATCACTCAGCGCAAACTAGCCGAGGAAAAACTGCTGCACGACGCTTTTCACGACGCCCTCACCGGATTGCCCAACCGTTCGCTATTTACCGATCGGCTCTCACACGCTTTGAGGCTGGCAAAACGGCGCAAAGACTACTTGTTTGCCGTGCTGTTTCTCGATTTAGATAGATTTAAAGTAGTCAACGATTCCCTCGGGCACGCCATCGGCGATCAACTGCTAGTAGCGATCGCCCGGCGTCTGGAAGCTTGTCTCAGGGCCGGAGATACAGTAGCCCGCATCGGAGGAGACGAGTTCGTGCTGTTGCTCGAAGACATCGACAGCATAAATGAAGCTACCAGCATTGTTAACCGCCTGCAAAAGAAAATCACCTCCCCGATCGTTCTAGACGGACACGAAGTATTTATCACCGCCAGCATCGGCATAGCTTTGAGTTCTGGCGAATACCTGGAACCGACAAACCTGCTGCGCGACGCCGACACAGCAATGTACCGCGCCAAAGAACTCGGCCGAGCCCGACACGAAGTTTTCAACAGTTCCATGCACGCCCACGCTTTGCGGCTGTTGCAGCTAGAAAACGACCTGCGGCGGGCGATCGAATCAATTAGAGACCCGGCCAGAGAAGAAGACTTTCCCCTATGCCCCGAATCAGCCTTACCTCCCTTATCCGCGGCGCCCCAGTTTATCCTTCACTACCAGCCGATCGTGTTGATCGCCAACGGTACAATTACCAGTTTTGAGGCCCTAGTGCGCTGGCAGCATCCAGAACGCGGCTTAGTTTCCCCAATGGAATTCATCACAATGGCCGAGGAAACCGGCTTGATCGTACCCCTGGGACGTTGGGTACTGCGCACAGCTTGCCAGCAAATCGGCCAGTGGCAGCAGCTATTTCCAAGCAACCCGCCCTTGAGCGTCAGCGTCAACCTTTCAGTCAAACAGTTTTCTCAGCCAGATTTAATCGAATACATCGACCAAGTTCTTGCAGAAAGTCACCTCGACGGCAGCAGCTTAAAATTAGAAATTACCGAAAGCGTACTCATAGAAAATTCCGAATCAGTAACAGCAATGCTAGTGCAACTCAGAGCCCGAAACATAGACTTGTGCATTGACGACTTCGGCACCGGTTATTCATCGCTTTCCTACCTGCACCGCTTCCCCACCAATACCTTAAAAATAGACCGCTCTTTTGTTAGCAGGATGGGAGGTGATTTCGCCCTCACCAAAGGAGCCATTGATCCCACAGAAATTGTGCGCTCGATCGTTACTTTATCGCACAATTTAGGCATGGATGTAGTAGCCGAAGGAGTCGAAGAAGCCTCGCAACTATCTATACTTAAAGGATTAAAATGCGAGTACGCCCAGGGATACTTTTTCTCAAAGCCAGTAGACTCTCAAAAAGCAGCAGCCCTAATCCGACAGCAAGCGGAACATCAGAATTTGCTGACATTTAGTTTGTTAGAGAAAGGCAATTAAAAAAACACGGCACTTTGTGCGTCCCGTTTCAGCATAAAATCTTAAAATATTTTAAAGCTGTCCCTAACTGGCGTCAGTTAATAACTACGGCATCCAAATCATATGACTATTGGCTACCTCGCCCTCGTTCTCCACGCCCACTTGCCTTTTGTTCGCCACCCCGAAAGCGACTACGTTTTAGAAGAAGAATGGCTGTTTGAGGCGATCGCGGAAACCTACATTCCTCTGCTGCAAGTCTTTGAAGGGCTCAAGCGCGACGGCATCGACTTTAAAATTACCATGAGCATGACACCGCCCTTGGTGGCAATGCTACGCGACCCCTTGCTGCAAGACCGTTTCGACGACCACTTGGCTAAACTCGAAGAACTAGCGGATCTCGAAATCGAACACCATAGCGGAAACGGTCACCTCCGCTATTTAGCAGAACATTACGCCGCCCACTTCTCTCAAGTGCGCAACTTTTGGGAAAAGTACGATCGAGATTTAGTAAAAGCCTTCAAACAATTCCAAGACAGCAACAACCTCGAAATCATGACCTGCGGGGCCACCCACGGCTATTTACCGCTGATGAAAATGTACCCCGAGGCAGTCTGGGCGCAAATTCAAGTAGCCTGCGACAACTACGAAGAAAACTTCGGTCGCCGACCAAAAGGCATTTGGCTGCCCGAATGCGCCTACTACGAGGGCTTAGAGCGGATGTTAGCGGACGCAGGCCTCCGTTACTTTCTCACAGACGGTCACGGCATCCTCTACGCCCGCCCGCGTCCCCGCTACGGCAGCTACGCCCCAATCTTCACCGAATGCGGAGTAGCAGCCTTCGGCCGGGATCACGAATCATCGCAGCAGGTTTGGTCTTCCGAAGTCGGCTATCCCGGCGCCGCCGAATACCGCGAATTCTACAAAGATTTGGGTTGGGAAGCTGACTACGATTACATTAAGCCCTACATCATGCCCAACGGCCAGCGGAAAAATACCGGGATTAAATATCACAAAATCACCGGTCGCGGATTGGGTTTAGGCGATAAACAGTTGTACGATCCGTACTGGGCACGGGAAAAAGCAGCCGAACACGCCAGCAACTTTGCGTTTAACCGGGAACGCCAAGTCGAACACCTCAACGGCATTATGCAGCGTCCGCCGATTATTGTTTCACCTTACGACGCCGAACTTTTCGGTCACTGGTGGTACGAAGGGCCTTGGTTCTTAGATTACCTGTTCCGCAAGAGTTGGTACGACCAAAATACCTACGAGATGACGCACTTAGCCGATTATTTGCGGGGAAATCCGACTCAGCAAGTGTGCCGCCCGTCTCAGTCGAGTTGGGGTTTCCGGGGTTTCCACGAATATTGGCTCAACGATACCAATGCTTGGATTTACCCGCACTTGCACAAAGCAGCGGAACGGATGATTGAGTTGGGAAGCATGGAACCTGCGGATGAGTTGCAGTGGCGCGCTTTGAACCAAGCCGCGCGGGAAGTGCTGCTAGCTCAATCATCTGACTGGGCGTTTATCATGCGTACAGGGACGATGGTGCCCTATGCAGTGCGGCGCACTCGATCGCACTTAATGCGCTTTCACAAGCTGTACGATGAAGTGAAAGAAGGCAAAGTCGATTCCGGTTGGTTGGAGAAGGTAGAAGAGATAGATAACATCTTTCCCGAGATTAATTATCGAGTTTATCGATCGCTTTAATGTAATGCGTCCTAGACGCAGGGGTAATCCTGTGCTCGTTCCCAGGCTCTGCCTGGGGACGCATTCCCGGGGGCTTTGCCTCCTCTTTTTCTCCCCAATCGACGAGGCAGAGCCTCTGGATATCGGTTCCCAGGCAGAGCCTAGGAACCAGCTAATCTCCAAATTGTTGCCAACATTAATAAAATTAATATTACCCCCTTTTTGCCGCCCTTCTCTTCCACCACAAACCCATTCCCGCAGCCACAAACGTAGCAGCCTCAGTCATCGGTTCCGGTACAGGTACATACTCATAAATTGCAGTAACTGCAATATCAGCTAACACTTCCCGTACCGCCACTAGCAATCTTCGTTTCCGGCGGACTCGCCAAAACACTCAAAGTCTAATTCGGGTCAACTTTTAGCAGCGGAATATTCACAGCAATACTTGCATTAGTCGCCACCGTCCCCATAAAATATCCCATCAAAGTAGTAATATTGCACTATTATTAATAGTAGACTTAACCGTAATATAAGCCTTCAATTCGATAAACTCCTACAATAATAAAGTTGCATTTTGTGGCACGGGCGTGCTGACGGTGAGATGACTCCGAACCCGAAGAATTAATTATTGAACCGCGAAGACGCGAAGGACACGAAGGAAGAAGAAGAAGAAGGAAGAAGTAGATAATCTTCTACCGGACTAATCGTGGCCCTGGCGTCCCGCCTGTGATTAATCTGCGGTTAAAAACTCCAAACCCGCAAAACCAAATTACTCAGCAATGACGCTAGATAACTCAAAACCCAAACAGTATGCGGCACTCGTACTCAACCCCTGCGCTTTAAGATTGATGGCTAACCAACTTGAATATCAAGGGTGAGTTGCTTGGAGGTATGTCTAGCCCAGACAAACCAGTTAAATCCTTGGCGTAGCGTCGGCAAATAGCCTCTGCGGCTTTGTTTATTCTCTCCACAATTAATCCACCCTGCCTTACTAAGGGGGGCGCCGGGGTATCGAGACTCGACTACCAGCGAGATTTATTATGGGTTTGAATCTTAAGTAAAATACAGGACACGGCACTGCGGTGTCCCTACCCGAAGTTTCTACAGACCGGGCCAAAAGCTTGACATTGACACTAATGTCAATGTTTAGGGTAAAGGAGTCATCTACCAAATCAATTTCCCCAATGACTCCCAATTCCCTCCCCATTTTTCGCCTCAGGCGCCTTGCCGAAGAACATCCAGATGCTGTGACTGCCGCCCTGTGCGGAATTCTAGTAATCTTGGGTTCGCTAGCGCTGCAATTCGGCTGGCTGGGTTTAGCCGTGTTAATGTTGCCCGCAGCTTATGTTATTGGTGGCTATTCCAGCACCCGCGAAGGCTTAACTACGCTTTTTCAAGAACGCGAATTAGATGTAGATTTGTTAATGATTGTCGCTGCTTTGGGCGCGGCCGGTTTGGGGCTGTGGCGGCAAGAATATCATTTAATTGTTGACGGTGCGGTGCTGATTTTAATCTTTGCAATTAGCGGCGCGCTTGAAGGTTATGCTATGCAGCGGACTGAACGCAGCATCCGCAGTTTGATGAGTTTGACTGCGGATACTGCTAGGGTGGTAATGTACGGCGGGGAACGGTTCGTTGCGATCGACAAATTGGAAATTGGCGATTACATTTTAGTCAAGCCCGGAGAAATCATCCCCACAGATGCGATAATTATTGAAGGATACAGTGCGATCGATCAAGCCTCGATTACCGGCGAGTCGATGCCCGTGGAGAAAACCAGCGGCGATGAAGTCTATGCAGGTACAATTAACGGTGTCGGCGCGCTGAAACTCGAAGTTCATAAAACTCCAGAAAGCAGCTTGATTCAGCGAGTGATTCGGCTCGTTCAAGAAGCGCAAACAGCAGCGCCGCCTTCTCAAATGTTTGTGGAAAAATTCGAGCGCGGTTATGCCAAATTAATTGTCGGTTTAGGCTTGCTGCTGGCAACTTTGCCGCCCTTTGTTTTGGGCTGGAATTGGGAAGAGACAATCTATCGGGCGCTGATTTTCCTAGTAGTGGCATCCCCCTGCGCGCTGATGGCTTCGATTATGCCGGCGCTGCTTTCGGGAATTGCTAACGGGGCGAGACAGGGGATTTTGTTTAAAAGTGGCGCGCAATTAGAGATGATTGGTAAAGTCAGGGCGATCGCCTTTGACAAAACCGGAACTCTCACCACGGGAAAACCTGAAGTTATCCAAATTGTACCAGCAGCCGGATATACTGAAACAGAAGTTCTGCAATTGGCAGCAGCCCTAGAAGCTCATTCCGAACACGCGATCGCCTCTTCAATTGTCAGCGCCGCCAAGCAGCAACAGTTACAATTGTCAACCGCTACCGATGTACAAGCAAAAATCGGTCAAGGAATTTTCGGTAAAGTCAACAATCAAATCATTGCCATTGGTAAAGCCGAATTTGTCGAAGCAACTTCCGAATTAACTCAAATCAGCCAGCAGTTGCAAGCCGAAGGTAAAACAGTTGTTTGGGTAGCAAAGGGCGCTCAGCTTTTGGGAATCATTGCAGTAGCGGATACCCTCCGCCCCGAAGCAGCAGCAACGGTAAAATGCTTGCAAAAATTAGGCGTAGAACATATAATTATGCTAACCGGCGACAACGAGCAAACAGCTCAACACATCGCCCGTCAATTAGGCATCAAAGAAGTGTACGCCGAACTTTTGCCAGAAGAGAAAGTGCAGGCAATTAAACAACTGCAAACCCAGTATCAAACTGTAGCAATGGTAGGAGACGGCATCAACGACGCCCCCGCCCTCGCTCAAGCTTCCGTGGGCATTGCGATGGGGATTTCCGGCAGCGATGTTGCTTTAGAAACTGCTGATATCGTATTAATGGCAGATAAGTTAGAGCAACTAGCTAACGCAATTAGTTTGGGTCGCCGCGCTCAAAAAGTTGTCAAACAAAACATTATTTTTGCACTCAGTTGCATTGTGCTGTTATTGGCGGCTAATTTTTTCGGAAATATCACCATGCCTTTCGGCGTCATCGGTCACGAAGGCTCTACAGTAATAGTAACATTAAGCGGTTTGCGACTGCTGAGAAATTAGATAACACGAAAAAACCGCGATTAAATCGAGGCAGAGCCTCTGGAAATGCGTTCCCAGGTTCTACCTGGGAACCAGAATTTTATCTGCGTTAATCTGCGTTAATCTGCGTTAATCTGCGGTTAAAAAATAAAAATATTAAGAAAAACTACAATTTGTGTTTGCGTCACTCAAAATACGCTAGCGTCAAAAGTATAGAATCATACCAAAATCAGAAATTGCTCGAAACTGCAATAAAAATTAACCTAGAAAAAGTCTAGAAAATGGTAGAGAACTGATTGCACCAAGAGCAATGGAAAACAAGTTTTCTGTTGGAGGCAATATGAACGAAAAAGTCATTGGGGCCACGCGGAACGTTGCAATTGTTGGCCCTTATTTAAGCGGTAAAACCGCACTGCTCGAAAGTTTGCTGTCGGTGACAGGGACAATTACCCGCAAAGGTAATGCCAGGGATAGCAATACAATAGGTGATAGTTCGCCGGAAGCGCGCGATCGCCAAATGAGCGTAGAAGTAAACGCCGCCAGCGCTGAATATGAAGGCGTCCGCTTCACATTTCTGGACTGTCCGGGCTCGGTAGAATTTGCCCAAGAAACTTACAATGCGCTGATTGGTGTGGATGCGGCGATAATTGTTTGCGAACCCGTTGCCGATCGCACTTTAACCCTCGCACCCCTGTTTAAATTCCTCGACGATTGGGAAATTCCCCACTTAGTTTTCATCAACAAGATCGATCGAGCTTGCACAGACGAAACTACTTGCGGCAGCAACTTCACCGACGTGCTCGACGCGCTCAAATCCGTTTCCAGCAGACCGATCGTACCTCACCAATATCCGATCGGCAAAAACGAACAAATCATCGGTTTTATCGACTTAGTAACCGAACAAGCTTACCACTACCATCCGGGCGCCGCCGCAGATCCCGTCCCGCTTCCAGAACACCTCAAAGCACAAGAAAGCGCAGCGCGGCAGCAAATGCTCGAAGAATTGGCGAATTTTGACGACCATTTACTCGAAGAATTGCTCGAAGAAATCAATCCCGACGCGGAAGAAATTACCCGCGATTTAAAGATGGAATTAGGCGCAGATTTAATTGTGCCAGTATTCATCGGCATCGCCGAACAAGATTTCGGCGTGCGGCCTCTGCTGGAAGCTTTGCTGAGGGAAGCGCCGACACCGGAAACTACAGCCGAGCGCCGTGGCATTATACTAAGTGACAACAAAGTTCTGGCTCAAATCCTCAAAACCTATTACACGCCCCAGGGAGGCAAACTATCGTTAGTGAGAATGTGGCGGGGGACGCTGGCAGACGGAGCAATTTTGAACGGCGTTCGAGTTAACGGTTTGTACCGCTTGACCGGCCAGCAAACGCAAAGTTTGCAATCCGTCAGCGCCGGGGAAATTGTGGCTTTGGGAAGGCTAGAAGGCCTGAAAACAGGCGATACGCTGGCGCTAGACCGATCGGAAGAATTGCCAAAAGCCAAAATCATCCCGCCTGTCTACGCACTGGCGATCGTCCCAGAAAAGCGCAACGATGAAGTTAAGCTGAGCTCCGCTTTAGCTAAATTGCTAGAAGAAGACCCATCTTTAGTCTGGGAACAGCACGGCGACACTCACGAAATTATACTTTGGGGTCAAGGCGAAATCCACTTGAAAGTAGCCTTAGACAGGTTGCGCCGCAAGTATAACTTGCCCATGGTAACTCACTTACCGCAAGTGCCGTACAAAGAAACTATCCGCAAACCTGCATCTTCCATCCACGGGCGCTACAAACACCAAAGCGGCGGACACGGACAATTCGGCGACGTGTACCTCGACATTCAACCGCAGCCTCGCGGAGAAGGCTTCAATTTCACCGACAAAATAGTCGGCGGCGTCGTCCCAAAACAGTACATTCCCGGCGTGGAAGTGGGAGTGCGCGAGTATTTGGACCGCGGCCCGCTGGGTTTCCCGGTGGTAGACGTAGCGGTGACGCTGACGAACGGTTCCTACCATTCTGTGGACAGTTCCGAACAAGCTTTCAAGCAAGCGGCGCGTTTGGCGATGCAGGAGGGAATGGCGAAGTGCGAACCGGCATTGCTGGAGCCGATCGCCAAAGTTGAAATTTGCGCTCCGAACGAGTGTACATCAAAGGTGTTGCAGTTGGTCAGCGGACACCGCGGTCAAATTCTCGGCTACGAAGGTAAAAAAGGCTGGAAGGGATGGGATGCTGTTTCTGGTTATTTGCCGATCGCAGAAATGCAGAATTTGATCGTAGAATTGCGATCGCAGACAATGGGAGTAGGATTTTTTAATTGGGAGTTTGATCGACTGCAAGAAGTGCCGGAACCTCTAGCTAAGCGGGTTTTGCTAACGACTGGCGGCAATGGAAACGGTAACGGTAAAAGTTAGTTAGCTGTCTTAAAAAACCCGGTTTCTTCAATAAACCGGGTTTTTGCAGGAATTGCCATTAAAGTTTATTGGGTTCAATTCCCATTTACCTTACATCTTGCACCATTCTCAAGAACAGGCAAGATGCCTGTTCCACAAAGAGTGAATTTTCTTGTGGAACAGGCATCTTGCCTGTTCATAAAAAGGTATCCGCTCAATAAATCGGGGTAACAGTAAAAAAAGAAGGTTCACAATCTAGGCACAGCATGGTAGAATATGACATATTATTAATCATAAAATCAAGAAGGTCATAGTCTTTTTTAGCCA